>Ga0326760_1000025_pt1:32500-95870 | contig 95870 bp, 104 predicted proteins | sample GCREP_S_FD_207668 | JGI IMG/M metagenome (GOLD analysis project Ga0326760, IMG submission 207668) | Hot spring sediment microbial communities from Geyser Creek Basin, Yellowstone National Park, WY, United States - GCR.EP_S | ecosystem: Environmental > Aquatic > Thermal springs >... | reverse complement strand
GACCCTGAAAACCTGCCATTAGTTGTTGAGAAAGGTGATGGTGTATGGCTTTACGATGTTGATGGTAATATGTACTTGGATTTCTCTTCATCAATATCAGTATCGAACCTGGGTTACCCTGTACATCCTGAAGTAAAGAGTGTTATAATTGAAATGTTAAATGTGCTAACTCATGCAGCAGGTACAGACTTTTTTAATCCATACCAAGTGGCTTTAGCAGAAAAACTCATAAAGATATCGCCCGGCACATTCAATAAAAAAGTATTTTTCTGTAATAGCGGTACGGAAGCCATTGAAGCAGCAATAAAGCTCCTTAGGCACTCAACTGGTAGAAAATACTTCATTGCATTTATAGGAGCCTTTCATGGAAGGACTATGGGATCATTAAGTCTCACAGCTTCAAAAGTTGTACAGCGAAGAAATTACGTTCCTATGATGGGTGGGGTAATACATGTACCTTATCCCAATCCTTATAGGAACCCTTGGCATATTGATGGTTATGAGCATCCTGATGAGCTAATCAATAGGGTTATTGAGTACATAGATTACTGGGTATTTCAACACCTTACATCACCTGATGAAGTTGCAGGCATATTCTTTGAGCCAATACAGGGTGAGGGTGGGTATGTTGTCCCCCCAAAGAACTTCTTTACAGAGTTACACAAACTTGCTAAGAAATACAACATTATGTTAGTTGATGACGAAGTCCAGATGGCTATGGGCAGAACAGGAAAGATATTTGCAATTGAACACTTCGGCGTAGCTCCTGACACCATAGCAATGGCTAAAGCTTTAGGCGGAGGTGTTATACCAATTGGCGCAACAATATTTAAAGCTGAATTAGATTTCGCACGCGGTGCTCACAGCAATACATTTGGAGGTCATGCCTTGGCTTCCATGGTTGCGCTAAAGACCATAGAAATTGTAGAAAGACTTCTACCCCATGTTAAATCCTTGGAGAGAATATTTAGAGAAAGACTTTGTGAACTTAGAGAAAGGTATAGTGTTGTAGGCGATGTAAGAGGAATAGGACTTGCCTGGGGAATAGAGTTTGTCAAAGACAAGAAGAGTAAAGACCATGATGAAAAAACTAGAAACAGGGTCTTGTACGAAGCAATGAAAAGAGGGCTTGTTTTACTAGGTTGTGGTAAGAGTAGCATAAGAGTTGCACCACCACTTATCATATCAGAGGAAGAGGCTATAGAAGGATTAGAGATATTGGAGCAAGCTATTAAAGAAGTGTCACCATAGTCTTAATAAAGTTCGTTTAATAGGAGGTGTAGGGTATGATTTTAGTTCTAATAAATAATCTAAGAAATTTATTACCACTCTTTAATTACTCGGACTATTCAATTTGGTCTCACTTTCTATAGAACTTTAATAAGCCTTTAATACGTTAATAATATAATACATTTTCTTGGCGTAGATTTATGAAGATAGAACTTGAACTTATTGAAATTTACAGATATGAAGGTGTACCTGGTGTTAGGTATAGGTTTAGAATTAAAGATACTAAGATGTATCTTAATGTTACTGCGTTGAACCTTGAGGAGGCAACTAAAAAAGCTGAACAAATTGTAAAAAAGCTAGAACTTGATAAGTATTTAAGTGGTGTTGAAAAAAGCAAGGAAAGTAGAGGTTTGTAAAATTGCCTACTAAACGAATTAAATGCATTGTTTGTAATAGGACTTTTTTTGAAGGACAAGGAGTAAAGCTAGTATTGGGAGGAAAGGAACTCTACTTTCATTCAAAATCATGTGCACTGAAGTTTGTTAAAAGCATGGTATTGTATTTAGATCAAAAAGATCTTGAAAAAGCAGTAACCTCCACACTCAAGGAATTCGAGCAGAGGTTGCAGGAATTGGAAGAGAGAAGCAAGAAGCGTATAGAGGCAATTCACTAAGTAAAACATGCACACATCTTCATATTGAATTAGCAAAAGAATTGCCAAATAGGTAATAAAGAGAAAAACAATATTCCAATATAGCATTAGTAAGGAACATTTTAGAGTCTATAAAGTTATTTAATCTCAGTTCTAGAGTCTCCATTATTGATATATATGTCTACAGAAAAAATACATTACGTTAAGATAAGGCCTGCTACTGATAAGGATTTAGATTACGTAATTGCTATTAATATAGAGAGTCTTCCAGAACATTACCCTTTATCCTTTTGGATAGAGCATTTAAATAAGTTTGGTGATGTATTTTATGTTGCTGAAGTTGATGAAAAGGTTGTTGGATACATTTTAACGCGCATTGAAGAAGGGGCATCGTTTTTTCAGCATAGTAAAAAGGTTAAGAAGGGGCATATAGTGAGTTTTGCTGTAAGAGAAGGGTATAGAGGTAAGGGGATAGCATCTTATCTATTATCAACAATTTTGGGTATCTTAAGCAAATTGTATGATGTAACTGAGGTATATCTTGAAGTCAGGGTAAGTAATGTAGTGGCAGTCAATCTCTATAAGAAATTTGGTTTTACAATAATTCAAGTACTACCTGAATATTATTTGGATGGCGAAGACGCGTACCTCATGGCTAAGCAATTAAAGTAGCATTTCTTAACCTACACTAAGTAAAATGATCTCAATACCTTCTATCTTAGCTAAACATACAAGGTTTGAAAGCAATTTTACAATACTCATGTCTTTAGTTATAATGAGTACGATGTCTGAGAATGTTAAACATTTTAAAACTTCATCATATTTATGTTTAGCCACATTTAGTGAATTGGGTGTACATAATGTGATATTTTTTACTGTACTGATTTTACATAAACTTACGGTACACGTTATTTCATTACCTGATTTTATGTAATTTAATGCCTCAGTTATCACATTTTCAATATTATCATTCTTCGCAATTAAGTGTTTAAATGGGCATGTACTTTCGCAATTTTTAGTAACTATAGAAATCAGTATAGCAAGTCTCTTACCTTTAATCTCGCTTAAGGACCTCACTTCGTTTAATACTTTGATCATCACGTAATACAAAGTTTAAGAGACTTAATAAACCTAGTTATAGGCGATCCACAACAATGTTCTTACGCATTAACTCAACTGTAGATTGGAGATAATCTTCAACAATAGATGTATGCTTCTTCCTGATGTGATCTTCAACTATTTGTAATGGCAGCTCTTCACCACATAAAAGACATTTAATAAAGGAGCTATTCAGCTTTTTTGTAATGGGCTTTATTTTTAAGACAATTGGTGTAGCGTACTTTAAAATAACCTTAGCTCTTGTTACAGAACCAGTTTTTTCAACAATTCTTTGCGCATAACCTCTTACTTGGTGTTTACTGAGCCCATACTTTAATGCCACAATACTAGGGCTTTCGCTATACACAAAATAGTCCATTAAAGCCTTTATAACGTTCTCTTTGCCTGCTAAAGCTTTTACAATAAGGTATTCAAGTAAGCCTTCTATAGACGTTTTCACTGAATATTCCCGCCTACAACTTTAACTTCATAAAAATATATAAGCTAAATAACAAATACTGCAAAAAGTTTATAAACTACTTACATTATCTTACAATACAATATTATTTTAAGCATTCCTTATGCCTTTCTATAAGTAATACCATAAAATAGCATATTCTGTCCCTCACATATTTCTATTGACAACCTCTAAAGTAAGTTCCGTAGCGTATGTTAAATGCTATTTATGAATATTTATAAATAGCTCATCTCATAGTCTTACAGGAAATAGGGGATGTGTATGGCTTCAGGTAATAAAAATGAGACTTCTAGAAGTACTATAATAGAGCTAGGTATTACACTTACAAAAGTTATCTCATTAAAGCTTGATATAGAGACCCTCAATGAAATAGAGCAACTCTATAAAAAATTCAATTATAAAAGTAGGTCAGAATTCATTAGAGATGCCATCCAGTTCTATATAAAGGCTCTAAAACATTTTAACAATAGAGAAAAAGTTGATGAACTTTTTAAAGAAATGCCATAAGTAATTTACAATTAAAACTTTTCAGGCAATAAGTATTAAGTATTAAAGGTCTAGCTCAAACAAAGTGTCATGCGGGGGTGCCCGAGCCAGGTCAAAGGGGTCGGGCTCAGGACCCGATGGCGTAGGCCTGCGTGGGTTCAAATCCCACCCCCCGCACCAACAACTCTTATACCTCCTGCTGATATATCGTGAGGTGTTCAATCAAGACCTTATAAATAGTACTATGGTGCTGAGGGGTGTTATTGTGAAAATTAAGAGAGTTGGCAAATGCTATCCTAAGATTATTTATATAGCATGTAACAATTGCCTTTCATGCCTAAAGCTATGCCCGTATAATGCTATATATATTGATATAGATGACCATGTTAAAATTAATTATAATAAATGTAGTCTTTGTAGTGTATGCTTTTTGGTGTGCCCATATGGCGCAATTGACTGTCAGTGGGTGCCGACTCCATCATCTGCTCAGAGCGGACTAATACACTCATCATAAATAACTATGCTGCTTAGCTTATCCCCATTCTGTATAGGTACTTAGGGTGCATTTAAGTTTATGATTTACACATGTATGCCTATATGACCTCCACCCTGTCCTGAGGGGTGAGGGTTCTCCTGGGGCGGCTCATCGGTTCCCTTCATATATTCGTGTTTACATCCATCCTCTGAGGAGTAGTTGGGAGAGCCAGAGCTTCCCCATCTTAACTTGTTTAAGTGGTTGCTAATCCCGTATCCATGTGCTTAGAGGCAACCACAGTTTTCAATTACTCTTCATAAAAAGCAATTAAAGCAAGGAAAGCTTATAAGCTTTTCCACTCAAATGAAAGCCTCACCTTAAAAAGCAAGGCTTTCAGCTGTAAAGCGACATCTCTATGTAATTGTGGGTAGTGCTTCGTGGTAAATGCCTTCTTTAGCGGTCTTGCTTTTCTCCTCCAGAACCTTCTTGACCATGTCTTGCAGTTTTGCTATAAGCTTTCTCTTATCTTCCATTAAAACAACATCGCTATATCCATAAGCTATTATGTTATGTGCAAATGGGCTTGGCACTATATCGCTCTCTATTATTTCTACCTTTATCTCACTGTCTTCTATTTTCTTTAAAACCTCTTTGGCGTGAGTTAAGTCCATGAAGTCTTCTAAAATCTCCCTGTATGTCTCTTCTATTATTGGAAATTTATCGTATATTTCAAGCGCTTGTATAATCTTCTCAGCATTTACTTGTCTTCTCATAATTGAGACATCAACACCTTTATAGCGTCGAAGTAACATAAATGCTCTTTCAGCACAATGCCTAAACCTTTTCTTAAACAACTCTGTTGCTCTTACTGCTTTCCGTACAATATCCTCTACATTTCTATGAGACACCATAGATACGAGCCTTGAAACTTCATCTACCTTTATTGGGCTTGAAAATGTCAGCATAAAGCCATTGTCTGTTACTGTTACCTTAACGCCTTCCCTAAGATACCTGGCAAAAACATATGCATATGCTCTTGAAAGTACATCATTTACCCTTCTACCAAATAGGCTATGAAATATAATGTTTGTAGTTCTTTTCTCAGTGTCAAACCATAGCTCAATTAATATGAGTCTATCTGAAGGAACTTTATTGTTTGTAAAAACCATCTGCTGATACACGTAATCGTAAATATGCTCAGCTGCATGTCTCTCAATGTTGTACTCTTTCATAATCCATGATATAACATACTCCCTAGGCATGAAATTAATTAGTTCAGCGATTATTCTTCTAAACTTTCCTACTTCAAGTGCTGAATCGTAAGCTAGTGGCAACATTTCAGAAAACCATGAGGGAACAGTCGGCCTTTCTCCTTCAGCAGGCTCAACAACAATATATGTTGGGTACAGAGATAAAACTCTATATGTCTTGCCACCCAGAACAAAGATGTCCCCCGGTGCCAGAATTTCTGCAAATCCCTCTTCTAGATCCCCAATATACCTCTTCCTTCCGTTAACCACAGCCACTACAATAACCTTTGCTTCATCAGGTATTGCTCCCACATTAAGCTGGTATATCATTCTGGCACCTCTCTTCCTTCCAATAACCTTTGACTCTTCATCATACCGTATTTTAGCATAGACACTGTAGTCCTCTAGACCAGGATACTTACCACTAAGATACTTAATGACGCTTAATAACTCCTCCTCTGTAATTTCGTGATAAGAGTAACTTCTCTTAATGACTCTAAAAACCTCATCAATAGTTCTAGGCCTTTCAAGAGACATCCCAACTATGTGCTGTGCTAGAATATCAAGGGGTTTCTTAGGTATTTTCACACGGTCTATCTTTCTCTGAATTGCGAGTTTTGCTAGTACTGTACACTCAACTAAATCGTCCCTATCCACTACTATTATAACTCCTTTACTAACAGCATAAGCGTTATGCCCGGCTCTACCAACTCTTTGCAAAAGCCTTGTAACACTTTTTGGACTGCTTAACAGTACTACAAGATCTATGTACCCTATATCAATACCAAGCTCTAAACTTGTTGAAGAAACTGCTACTCGCAAAAACCCTTTTTTAAGCTTATCCTCAACTTCAAGTCTCAAATCTCTACTTAAGCTACTGTGATGGGCCTCAATTTCATCAGCGTCTAATACTCCATTTGAGCTTAAGCTTTTCTTGAGCTTGTACACAACTCTTTCTGTAGCACTTCTTGTATTAGTAAACACAAGCGTAGTCTTATGTTGCAAAACCAGCTTCACTAACTCTTCATATATTGCTTCATTAAGTACAGAAGCGGGCGTATAGACCAAGTCAAAGCGGGGTACAGCAATCCTTATGTCTATAGGTTTTGAGAACCTTGCATCAGCTATTACTATAGGTCTTGGGACACCACCATCATCATAACCTGCTAAAAACCTTGCAACTTCTTCTAGCGGTGCTATTGTAGCGCTTAAACCTATTCTCTGATAGTCATTGCCAACAAGATCAACTAACCTTTCAAGAGATAACGATAAATGAGCTCCCCGTTTGCTAGATGCAAGCTCGTGAACCTCATCTACAATAACCCATCTCACTGTAGCAAGCTTTTCTCTAAATTTAGGAGCATTTAAAGCAAGAGCAAGGCTCTCTGGTGTTGTAATAAGGATATGCGGAGGTGTCTTAACCATTTTAGATTTTTCATGAGGTAGCGTATCGCTAGTCCTTACCGCAACTCTTACATCCACATTTACTCCAAGCTCCTTGCTAATATGCTCCCTAATGTCAGAAAGCGGCTGTATGAGGTTCTTCTGCATATCGTTATTTAAAGCCCTTAATGGCGAAACATATACCACGTATACTTGATCCTTTAATTCGCCACTTAAAGCATATCGAAAAAGCTCATCAATTATGGGCAAGAATGCAGCTAAGGTTTTTCCCGTACCTGTAGGACTAGATATTAAAACATTGTAACCAGCCTTTATGTAGGGTATGGCCATTTTTTGCGGGGGGGTCAAGGAGCCGTATTTACCTTTAAACCATTGAGCAATTTGAGGAATGAGAAGGCTTAGAACCTCAGCATCACCAAATTCATGAGCATACGCAATTCCATTTGAAAAATCAAGTGAGAGCTCTCGCTTCAATGGTAGCACCGAAGCTAAACTGAAGACACTTCTTCATTACTCTTGCTTAAATTACGTTAAGACCTTATTAAATGTTAGATTTATGAAACTTCGCTAAATTCCTGCCCTGGATAAAGCTTCTCTTATATTTTGTGGCAATGCCATGTAATCTACTTCTTCAGCACCCTTTGTATCGTATTCCCACTCTTTTTCTGAACCATCAGAAGCCGCATACGCATGTTTAATAACATACATGGGGACTACAAATAGTTTACCGTCTTGCGATCTGCATAGCTCTACTACTATTCTTCTATTGCCTTTTTTAACAATGTATTTTTTCTCAACAGACAGTTTATACATTGGCTTCTCCCCCCTCTTTGCTTCCCGCCTTTAGCAAACTCTTAATTACATTATTTGGCAGAGTAAAAAAGTGTTTGCTTACTTCAATTATATAGCTCGTAGAGGGAACAGTTTTTGGTATACCTATATTAAGTGCTAATAAATTCTTTTCCATGTTTAACTCCAGTGGAGCTTTGATTTTCCCTGACTCAATTCTAAGGCCTATTTCATATGCTATAACAAACTTTGTAAATCTTTTAATTGTATCTTGCAAATTATTAAAGAAGCTATACAATTTTCTTAATGATGAGATTAATTCTTCAAATTTTATGAATCCGAAATAGTATAGTGTAAAGATGAACCTGAGAAACCTTGCCATAATACCTTCACTTATTTTACTGCATATTTCCCTCAATTCTTTGCAAAACTCCTCTTGCGAACTTGCTTTCTTAAGAGAGTTCCACATTTGTTCAAACTGTATTTCTAATGAGAAAACATTTTTAAGAACATCTTCTTGGAGGTCCTTATCTATTCCAAGCCCCCACCTCCCTATGATGTATAATGAGGAGAGCTCTTTTTCATAGAGGTCTGGAGGGCTACTTGCTCCTCTAATTGGCTCTACATTCATAGATTCATAAACGCTCTTTAAAATTTCTACAACCTCTTCCCTTTTTAGCACAGGTTTTGAGACTATTATGCTCCACACTGTTGTTAATGCCTCTATTCTCTTTCTTCTTAGATTCACTTAATAACACCCTTCAAATGCTTCTCTCAAGGTATTAAATAAAGTTTCACTATTCCTTATGGTGACTAGGTATATATACCCTTAATACACTACCTCAATATCAATAATTCAAAGCGTGGGCATAGCCATATGAAGAGCCTGAATGTTGATATTGTTATAACAACGGATAGAAGCATGATGACAAATCACCATAGAAGAGAATTTCTAGGATTTCTCGCAACAGGTCCTGCAATTTATGTTCCTGAATCGCTATGGATGTATTTGTGCTGTCCAAAGCCTGAGATAGATGAATTTGGGAGACCTGTTGAAGCTCCCTATGGTTTGAGAAAAATTGAAGCGTCACTACAGAATGCTGGTTTTGAAGCTCATATCATAGATCCTGATTACTTAGATAGATATGCTAATAAGGCAAAGATACTTATGATAGGGCACCACGACTTCTTTGCATTTGGCCCTCCAAGCTCTGAATGGTGGCTCATTACGGGAAGAGAGCCTGTTAATAGAAAGAGTTTCTTTAAATTAATGGAAAGCAAAGCTGTAAGAAAGATGAAACAGAGAGGAGTTAAAATTGTTGTTGGAGGTCCAGCTGCGTGGCAATGGCTTTGGGAGCCTGAATTTGTTGAAAAGTGGGGTATTGATGTGATAGTTGAAGGTGAGGCTGACGAGATAATAGTTGATATTACTGAAAAGCTTATGAGAGGTGATGAGGTGCCTAAGTATATATATGTAGGAGCTCATGAGTCTCCATCAGTAGAAAAAATACCTGTGATAAAAGGTGCTAGTGTTAATGGTCTTATTGAAATAATGAGAGGTTGCCCAAGAGGTTGCAAGTTTTGTAGTGTTACGTTAAGACCTCTAAGGCATATTCCAATTGACACTATACTAAGGGAAATAGAAGTCAATAAGAAATTTGGTGTGAATAATACTGTTCTGCACAGCGAAGACGTTTTACTATATGGTGCAAAAGGTATAGAGATAAGTGAGGACGCCTTGATAAAACTGCATGATACTGTAACAAAGAATGTGAAAAGTTTAGCATGGGCTCACGCATCTCTTGCAGCAATAGTCTATGCTCAAAGAAAATACAAATTGATATCGAGATTAACAGATATTATTTATTCTCGTCTTGATCAAAACTACTTGGGTGTTGAGGTAGGTATTGAAACAGGCTCACCTAGATTAGCAAAGATAATAATGCCGGCTAAAGCAGCGCCTTTCAAAGCTGAGGAGTGGCCAGATATTGTTGAAGAGGCGTTTGCTATAATGCATGACCACAAAATAATACCCGCTGCTACTTTTATATTAGGATTCCCTGGTGAGGAGCCGGATGATGTTATCAAAACACTAGAGCTTCTGGACCGTTTAAAGAAATATCGAAGCCTTATAGTCCCGATGCTATTTGTACCTATGGGTGCTTTAAAAAGTGAGGAAGGTGGTGTTATAGGAATGAAAATAACACAGGAACATGCAGAGGCTATGAGGAAAGCCTTCTGGCATACTGTTACATGGGCAGAAGACATAATACATAACTTCTACATGAAAGGATTGAAATACGAGCCCCTAAAGCTCATAATAAAGGCTTTTCTATGGTTTGCTAAAAAGAAAATGAGGGATTTAGAGCTAAACCTCTTGCCCCAGTTCAGCGGTAAAGAACTAGCGTTGAAAATGTCAGAAAGTGAGCTTAAATATGTATGCCAAACTTAAGCCTACTGTTGTATACCTTTAATACTTTAAGAGGAAAATATATACATTGGAGTGTATATGAGTCCAAAATCAAAATTATTATTGAGCATTGTCCTTTTAAGAGATTTACACAATAAAGTAAGGTATTATAAGACTATAATTGAAAATAATATAAAAAGATTAGAGCTTGCTGCACGTTATGATTTAAAATGGGACAAAGTTGATGTGAATAAGGAGTTGCAGAATTTAAAAGATTTAAGGAGTTGCATCGAAATTATTGATATCTTTCTAGAAGAAGTTATCATAAGATTAGAGACCTTAGTACTCTCTGAACGCATGACCTTGTCGGTAATGCTCATTAAAGAATTTTTAAAGGAATTGAAGTATATGCTTGGTAGCAGCATTCCAACTATGGATATTTATATTGACAGACTTAACAGTATTACAAATGATCTCGTACATCATTTACAATTTCAGCAAAGCAAAAAGGAGGTTATAGTTGCATCTGATGAGGCTAAAAGAATCATTAAAGAGATTAAAGCATTTCTTCGAATGAACTAGTGAAATAGCTTGCTTATTTATCACTAACACCTTTAACGTAGAGGTACAATCTTGCAGTTCTCATAGGTAAAGCTATTTCAATTATTTGTACAGGTTTCCATCCTGGAATCTCAAAATCCAGTGTCACTACCCTTGTGCCCTCCTTTAGCTCGCTCTCTAGCTTAGGTCTTAGCGCTCTATTAACCGATGTTAAGAGGTACATGTAAATAACTGTTGCATCTGATAAACTGACCTTAAAGAAGTCTTCATTTATGAATTCTATCTTATTTAGCAAGTTTTCTACCTTTGCACTCTCTTTAGCTTTTTCTATAAGCATAGGGTTTATCTCTATACATACCGCCTTCTTAACTCCTTCCTTTGCAGCTTTTAAAACAACACGACCATCCCCACATCCAAGGTCGTAGAAGGCGTCAGTAGGCTTTAAGTTAGCAAGCTTCATAATTATGTCAAGTAGCTCCTCCCTTGTAGGAACCCAAGGCACCCTAGCACCTTCATAATATGTTGAAACCAAGCCTAACACCTCTTCATAGCTCCACAAATTATTCACCTTTCAGTACGCATTTATAAGCCTTTACGTGAAGACTATGGTATCCACAGTTTCATTTCCATAAGCTTTTTTAAATCTTCCTTTGCAAGCCTTAAAATAAAGTCTATGAATATGGGGCTAACACTTTCAAAGTCCTTTTTGCTGTAAGGACTCTCATTCCATTGCATTGCCACATCGTTCCACATTTTGAGTTCTAGTAACCTGGCTCGAGCTAACCTAGCTAAGTCTTTCTTTACGTCTTCAGGGATGGGCTTCCCATCTAATATCACTCCAGGGCACTCGCCAATCGCATTGTCGTTGAGTTCTATTTCAATTTCATTACCTTTTTCAATGTAGACAAATGGATAAAATCTGCAGACAAGGGGTTTATATGGATGTATAGAGCATCTGCCGTTAGTTAAAAGGAATATGCATGAACCGTCTTCTTTTGAGCTCAAGGCTAGGAAGTATTTTTCTCCACTAAATGTTACGTAGGGGTATGAAAGATCCTCGTACAGCGAAACCTCATATAAGTTAATCATTCTCGAACTGACCCTGAAGTTTGTATAAAGCTCTACTCTAAGAAGATCTAAGTGTGTTACTGGAATCCAGTACTTTTTACAGCAATAACCTTTTAGTAAACATTGAAACATTACCATAGCTCTATCACCTCCAGGCACAAAATTGCAAATAAAAATAAGTATGTGCTATTATAATACTAGTTGCCATTTTTTGGCAGTAGTATTGTATATTAGTAAAGCTGATTCTTTGAGTTTTTTAAATAAGCGTAACTCTATATCATCTAAAACCTTGCGAATTTCATCTTCATTTTGTGTATTTAAATCATTAATTTTTTTAGTAAATTCATTCCAAAAAGCTGGCTCTACAACTACTCTCTCATCTTTAGCCTCAATTATCTTTGCTCCTAAACGTTGTAATTTATTGAAAAAGCTTTCTCTATCCCTTAATCTTGGCGCAATATCTCTTTCAAATATTACCTTCTGCTCCTGCAAAATTTCTATAGCTGATTTTCTGTGCTCCTTCTTCTCGCTCTGAACAGCCTTCTCAGGTTTCCGAGCTTGTTGTGATGCAACTTTTTCCTCTAGATCCTTCAACCTTTCTTCAAGTACTTCAATCTTTTCAACAAGTTCTCCATACCTTCTCGCAAGCTCATCTACTTTTGATGTAAACGGATTAACCCTGTCTAATAGTTTTCTTTCTAACAATTGAACTAACTTGTCAACACCACTTACCCCAGCTTTTGCCTCAGCTTCTGCTTGTTTTACTTTGCCTAGTTCTCTCAATATTAATACTTTTACATATTCTGATGCTGTTAGCAATCCCTCTGCTTTAGCTTTTGAAACTAGCTCTTCATACGTTTTTTCATCAATTTTTATTACAATGACCCTCATTCTTTAACCTAGTAAACTTTAGAGCCTTAATAAAATTAAAAGCATTATCTAAAAATTTTTAACTACATATCTATGTACTTTAATTGTTCTAACACGTATTGTCTTATCTCACTAGGTCTAGGTATACTCTGGAGTATCTTGCCCTGATCCATGATCTTGGTTAATAATGGCTTAGCTAAGCTTCCATCACGGCACTTAATTGTTTTATTTGGTTCGTCTATGTAATCCTCGTATATCGGTATGCATCTGTAAAGCTGCTTCATGCCAGGGAGCTTGCCTCTCTTAGTTATGGGTATCCACTTACCTTCTTTTTCATCATATACTTCCACTATATCCATGCTCAGGTCAACTGATGGAGGAAATGCAATTGTTGTTCCAACTCCAAAGGCGTCTGCTACTTCCTTAAGCTTTTCTACATCATCCTCATCTAGCCCCCCACTAATAACAATTTTAACGTTTTCAAAGCCATGCAGTTTAAGAGTCCATTTAACCTCCTTTGCAATTAAGTACATGTCTCCTCTTCTGCTCCTCGGCGTGTCTAGTCTTACTCCCCATAACTTCTTACCTAGGGTCCTAGCTGCTAATAGACTTTCAAAACGCTCATCATAAAATGTGTCTACAAGGGCAATCCTAGGAACCTCTTCAGGCATTACAGAATCAAAAGCTTTCCACGCTTTAGCAGGATCGCCAAATACTATTATTAATGCGTGTGGTATTGTACCTCTAGGCTCAACTCCGAGAATTTCCTTACTAAAGGCACCTGAAACAGCATCACAACCCCCTACATAAGCAGCTCTATCTAGTGCTGCAGCAACTGCTGGGTGCTGGGCTCTTAAACCAAAAAATAGTACCTCCTTTTCACCCGCCTTCTTCTTAATTCTGGCTGCTTTTGTAGAAACACTTGTATGGAATCTTAATATGCCTAAAACTGCTGTTTCAAATGTTATTATGTCGCATATTCTCCCCTCTATTATTGCCAGAGGGTGAAGTGGGGCAAATACTGTACCTTCAGGAACACTATATAGAGTAATAGGTCTATTGCGAAGTAATGCCAAAACCTCCTCAAGTCCTGTAAACAAGGCCCATTTATAGTCCTTAGGAAGGCTGTATGCGTGAACCTCAAATCTTACAATTTTATCGCAAAGTCCATACTTCTCTAAAATGAGCTTACTTCTAATAAAATATATATCAGTTACATTGCCACTTCTCAGCTCATTTTCACTAAAAATATAAAGTCTTGGTATAGGCTCAACCATAAAACCTCTTACCTTCTTGTAGTACTGCTATTACTTGCAATTCTTATGTCTCAACTTTTATACCTCTTTCTTCTGCCACTTTCCTTGGCATCACAGTTATTATACCACTTTCTTCATCTTTAATAACTACGTACTCTTTTCCATATTTCTCAACAATATTTCTAGGTACATAGAGATTTAGTGAGAGTGTGTAATAGTCATAGCTATAGGTTTTGTTTTTCACATGTTTTTTCCCAATAACTCTTCTTACCTCAACGATTCTAGCCTTAGTTTTTTGAAGCATTTGTGTATCCATGCTATTTCTCACCATAGGATTTATAGTAATAGGTGAGCAAAAATAAGTTTTATGTAAGTAACTGCTTTACTCGACATAAATACCGGGTCTAAGAGGTAATGCTACAAGTTTTTTACCACCATAGTTAGGGGCTGCAGGATCTTCAGAATTATATATAGTTACTTTTGCTCCAATACTCCTCTCTATGTATTCTTTTACCATATTCATGGCTTCCATTTCATCTGTTGTGGCTTCTAAGTACAATTTCCTCAAATCCTCTGGAATCACAACTGCAACATCATATAAAGCTTTAGCAAATCTTCCTAATTCCTTTTTGCTTAAGCCTGTTTTCATTGAGAGAAATTCTATTACTTCACCGAGTTTAAGTCCTTGGTTTATCGCCTCTATGACGTATTTCATTAATTGTTGATGTTTTTGGGAAGCAACATAAATTATAACATTAGTTAGTGAAGTTTTTTTCAAAGCTCGCATTATTTCAGCTATGGAGTTTATAATGTGATTTGCATATCTGAACGCCATTAAGATGTTCCTATCATAGCCCCTCGGCAATTTAAAGCTTTGAGCAGATACCCTACCATTTTTAAATGTCTTACTCCATATCTCTTCCGCTACATAAGGTGCGAAGACGCTTATTAGTGCAATCCATAGTTTAAGCACTTCAAGAATTTGTTTAGAGGGCTTTTCAACAAACTTCAAGTATTCTTCAAATAAGTTCTTTATGCCATAGAATATTTTTATGCCAGCATCACGTATTCTGAACTCATTTAAAGCTTTTTCAATTTCCATTACAAGAAAGTTAAATTCATTTAGAAACCACTTATCAATGATGGTCTCATAGTCTTTTAACTTATTTAAACTGTTATAGATGTCTACAACAATTTTCTCTATGCTTAGCAATAACTGTGGATATTCTTCTTTTCCAAGTCTTTGAAGCATGTCTAAATCAATATTTTCGTCTTGGTGCACCTCAGCATTTAGTGCTAGTATTAGCCTCACTATATCAGCTCCGTATTCTTCGATGAGGGTTCTCAATGGAATTATATTTCTTGCTGACTTACTCATCTTTTGCTGCTTTATTAATACCCAACCATTTGCTATTATCCCCCTTGGCCATAGCTGTTGAGGAAATAATGCCGTATGATTAAATATAAAGAATGTTAAGTGGTTTGGTATAAGGTCTTTACCGCTAACTCTAACGTCTAGTGGGTACCAGTAAATGAACTCCTTTCTAATCTCTTCAATTTTTTCTGCATCTACATTAAGCATTTTGGCAATCTCCTCCGCACTACCCCTGCCAAGCAACACATAGTCCCAGAACTCCTTTGGCAAATACTTTAATCCTCCTAATGTAGCCCTAGCTTTGTGTACTACAGTATAGAAAGCCATATATATTGTTGAATCGCTAAGGCTTTCTATTACCCATTTCTGATCCCACGGTAATGGTGTTCCAAGACCTCGAGTCCTAGCACACGCTCTTTTCTTCAGCCAATCTATTGTCGCTTCAAATTGTGCTCGAGCCTCTGAAGGCATGATCTTAATACTTTTCAATGCCTCTCGAACTAGCTCTTTCCACTCATTCTTTCCATAATCTATGAACCACTGATCCTTTAGAACCTTGACAACAACCTCTGTACCACATCTACAATAAACAGGCTTATTTAAAAGCTCATATACTATTGCCCCCAAACCTCTACTTACTATGAGCTCCTTCATAACATCTCTTGCATCTTTCACAGCCTTACCGCTAACCTTAGCTAAAATTACATCACTTAGGTGCTTAAGTACTGGTATATCTTGAACCATGTACCCATTTTGATACTCTAATCCATAGACATATTTGGTTGCTTCATCAAGCTTTTCTCTCTCTATTTGTGACATTACATTGAATTGCTTCAAAGCTTCATAAGCTGTAGCAACGCGCTTTCCATTCACCTCTATTATTATTTTAGGAATAACTTTCTCTGTAAGTTCTCTGTACTCTTTAACACGTTTTAGCTCTTCTAAAGCTATTGCATCGTATGGTGCATGTGCTGGTACACTCATTACTACGCCAGTTGCAAATGCTGTGTCCACAAATGCTGCTGGCAGTATTGGTATTTTTTCTCCAGTCACTGGATTCATAACATACTTTCCAATTAATTGCAAACCCAATAACTCCCTTCTTTCTTCAAAATCCATTTGATACTTCAATCTATTTACAGCTTTTTTACCTACTATCCATTTATCACCATTGCTTAATACAATCTCTACATAGTGTTCGTTCGGATTAACCCAAATATTAGTAACACCGAAAACGGTCTCTGGCCTGAGCGTTGCTGTGGGGTATATAACTCCCTCTTCATCTCTAAAGAATATTGCTATAAACTCGCCAATATCAGGCTCTACATCGCCCTTCGTATCATGCATTCCAACAGGCATCTCATGTTTTGGACACCAACCAACCGGATGAGTACCCCTCTCTATGTACCCTCTATTATAAAGCTCTAGAAATTGCCAGTGTATAAATGATTTATAATCATCATCTATAGTTGTGAACTCTCTCCTCCAGTCAATTGAAAGACCAAACAACTTCATAGTTTCCTTTGAAATGCTGTGAAAGTACTTAGCAAGGTAGAGCGGATCCCTCATCTTTTCTATTTCGTTATCAGGCACTGCATATACATTTTTAAATAGGTATAGAAGGTCCTCATCTCCATTCTCTATAGCTTCAGCCATAGTTATTATAGGGGTGCCTGTGTAATGAAATCCCATGGGGAACAAAACATTGTACCCTTGAAGTCTTTTAAACCTAGCAATGATGTCTGCTATGAGATATGTTCTGCCATGCCCAATATGAATAGGACTGTTTGGATACATATAAGCAGCTGTGATAAAGAATTTTTGCTTACTGTAATCCACATTAGCATCATAGATTCTTTCCTTATCAAATAGTACCTCACTCCATTTGTATGTTAGTTGAACGAAGTATTGCGTCGTAGTGCTACTCATATACGTGTACCTTATTTGATAAAACTTTAGTACGTGAAACACAGTTTTAAGTTTTCAAATTATGATAAGTGGAACATAGATGCATTAAAGTGGTATTTATATGAAGTCCAGAAAAATAGTAAAATGTGGAGGTTTTGAAGGTGTTCTAAAAGCACTTACTTACATGCTAATTGTGATTCTAGCAATAGATGCTAGCATTGTAGTTTTATTACGCTTGGTGATGTTGTTTAGAGACATCCTTGGTGATGGATTTACAATTGCTATAGCAATTATTATTATCACCGCTGTAACATATTGTACTTATTTTGCATTACGCAAAGCACTTAAGATATAATCAGCTTCCTAATCATAAAATACATTTGAATATAATAAGTCTCCTATAGTATAAAGATTATTAAGGCAGTAAAAAGCTAGTTAATACAGAAGCCAGATGATGATCTTGGCCGTTACCGAAATATATAATGTGGTATTTGGTAGCCCCTGATGGGATGAAGAGACTTGCCCCCTACAGATTTGATGAAGATATTATCGCGTACTGACCAACTTAAGAAAGACTTCGTGGCGTTTCTCAAGGCTTTAAGTCTTGAGAAGGAGATACAAAATGGTATTTTAAATATGTTTCCATATACAACCTCCATTATTATTGACAAAAAGCCCTTACAATGTTTAGGTATGTTCTCATGTGTAAAGGAAAAATTCAATACTCATTCACTTTCTTCGAGCACTTTTCGCTATAACGGCTTCATCATGGAGCTGCCAAGAAATACTGAGTTGGTTTGCATTGAGAACACGAATAACACACTTTGTAAGGTATATAATGTCCAAGGTCTTGTTAGTATATACCATAGAGAAGGTCTAAGAGAGCTAATCATTATTACAGCAAGCCCTTTAAGACTTCAAAAACTGCCTGCTAATGTCTTCAAAGAGGTTCGTTGTGTTAAAGCTATTACAGTCATTTCTAGCAATGGTTTAGCATTAACTGTGTCCTTTGATGATTTAAGCAGGCTAGTTTCCTTGAGTAGAAATCACATTATGCTGGAACATTACGGTCATCACATGTACATATCTAACGAAATTATCACACAATCTGTTAGAAGAGCCATTGTAGAAAAACATATAATAATGCTAGGTGCTTCTATTAATGAATGTCATAGCACTCCTTTAATCGAAACTTTAGATAACTACACGCTTCTATTTCCATGGATGTTTGAGAGAAACTGTGTTAGCATGCTTGCTATAAATATTACTAGTGAAGCTCTTAACGCTATTGTAAAGGTGTATAAAGGGTTAATAACAAGAGTTGTTGTAAATGAAGTTGAGCATGTATACAGGCATAGGATAATTAGATTTGCTTTAGCACCTCATGCAATTAGTTACACCAAGCTATGCCTTACACCTTTATAGATAGAAAGTAACTTGAGTGGATTATCTCAAGCATAGAGACTGGCTAACCTTTTAACTGCTTTTAAGAGTTGCTTCTCGTACGGCAATCCCACAAAAACCACTTTACCATTTATTACTATTGTGGGAGTTGTTGTTACAATGTATTTATCAGCTATATCAGGATTTTCATAAGCTTCTATAACAATGGATGTAACATTGCCCATTCCATATAGTCTACTTACATAAGCAAACATATTCACTAATAGCACAGCGTAAGGACAGTAAGGACATGTTGGTGTTACAATGGTTTCTATAGCAACCTTTCCTTCTAATTTAGCAAGCTCCTCAACAGTTTCACTTGAGAGACCGTGATCATTCGTACTTAACCTTATAATGGTTTCAATGAATGCCTTGATTTCCTCTCCTGCTGGCATACCTAAATACTGAATAGCTCCCTCTAAGAGCACTATTGTTGGTACTCTCTCAATACCAAATTTCTTGAAGAGCTCATAATCCTTCTCTATGTATAACTTCTCAACAGAAATAGCTCTTTCAGCGCCTATTAAAGGACTAGCACTTATTAAAATGTCTACAAGTTTTTCTGTTTCTGCGCATGAAAAGCACTTTGTTTTATCTCCTGAAGTAAAAAGTTTTAACTTTACCTTTGATTTCATTTCCTTTAAAGCGTCTCTTAATAATTCAATATCACTTTCTGTAAAATCCACTTTAAACATATCTTCAATGTAAGGTGGTATGGTGTAGTCTGAAGGCATTGTACATCACATAACTAGTATTACTTCATAAAACAATGCTTAAAAATGTTTTTCATGTGACATTCATAGCTTTTATAGTGCTATATACTATATACTATAGTACTCTTTATTAATATACTCTTGCACTACTTGCTTCAGCTTTTCAACATCTCTATAAATCTTCTCATTCTTTAATTCATTTAATCTCTTTTCGTTAGATTCTAGAACAAATTCAAAGAGTTTAGAGGGGGCGACGCTGTTTAAAATCATAGTATTAGGTATGAGGCAGTGTCCCCCAATATAACTTGGGTAATATATGGGTCTGTCATATAAGACTTTGTGAACCTCCCCTACGAATTCTGCTATGGTTGTAATATCGGCATTAAATTTAATGGCTATTCTATGAATCTCTTGCCATGAGGCTATCATTATTGCTCTATATACTGTCTCCCACAGTTTTGCGAGCTCTAGAGATTCTGGATCGCCATAGTATTCTCTGACTTTAAAACCTGCCAAAGTATGATGTAGTGCAAAGACTGAAAGAGAGCCTTGGGGTAAGCTTGCAATCCATTTTGGCCAGAAGGATAGGTGTCTTAGAATATTTGGATGCTTTCCACGAACCGGTGAAAATGCTGTAGGTTTTCCTGCCTTCTCAAAGACTCTTCTTGTAGTTCCTGGAGCAACAGTTGAGTGAATTACAATATGCTGAGGATTGAGTAAGAAAACATAGTAATTCACCATATCAACAAATTTTTCTGTGTACGGTAATGCTATGTGCAAGAAATCTACATTTCTTGGTATTTCATCTAATTTATTTATAGATTTTTGAGGGTCTACATCATAACCATACACTTCAAACTTACCACTAGATTTGAAAAAAGAGTGTAAGGCACTTCCAACCTCACCCAAACCTATGATAACTACTTTCTCCATTTTAAAATCACACTCTTATGCGTTAAGATTTCATAAAGAGTAAAATATCTTAAATATTAAAAAGACGCTGATTTCCTTACGGTTTCTCAGACAAGAAGAGCGTAAGTGAGGTTTAACGATGTATTATCCTAGGGGTGTCCACTCATATGAAGTTATGTAATTCAGTGCCGGAACCAAGTCATCATGACTCAGTCTAGGACGCCTACATCACACTGAGTATAAGTGTTAAAAAGCTGAAGTCATTAATTTTTAAGAGCCATTTATTCAGAGTAGCTCAGCTACATCACATCATCAGCGCCTTTACCATCATCATAACTCTTACGTTCTTATAGCTCCAAAACTACTTCTGTCTGCATAGTTAATTGTATAGTATTTAGGCTTTAAGTTTTTGATAATATATTCAAAGGCTTTCCAAGGATCGCTTCTTTCTCCACAGGTGTATACGTCAACTGTAGCGTATCTGTACTCAATCCATGTATGTACAGCAATGTGACTTTCGAGAACCAAGGCTATTACTGAAACTCCTCCTTTCCTTCCACCAAAGCTCCAGCTTTTAATATCATACAGCGTCATATTTGCGAGTTTTGCTGCTTCAGTAACTATTTCTCTAAGTCTCTCCTCGTTCTCAGCGACATTCACGTCTATTTCATATAGATTTCCATAGACATGCTTTCCTACTACTCTATCACTCATAGTATCTCTATTACTTCCCTCTTTATTCATTTTTTCTTGACGCCTAATGAAAGTGTAACGCTTACTAATACACTTATAAGCCTTATGCCTCTATGCAGGTACAGAACTATTAAGAGCAAAACTATTAAATTAGATTTTGGTCAAACAGCACTAGTTCTCTTACTTGGGCACAGGATTGCATAAGAACAGTGTAGACATTCCCAATTATATCGAGGGGCGGGACTTCGCATTAATAAGCTACGAATAAGATCAGATACTTCACCATCTGAACTAGGTTCTGTTACAATGTATTGCGAAACCCTGTTAGGTGTTATGTACAAGAGTATTGCTTTTTTGAGTCCTGTAAGCCATAGGTAAAGTCTTGCTTGTAAAACATGATGTTGATGTGGAATATTTGCATCAGACCTGCCAGACTTTATCTCAATTATATAGTTTCCTACAATAGCGTCAACACGTCCTCTAACAATAAATACCTTACCCTCAACTCCAAACTCTTTCTCAAACTCTACTTCTGTCTTAACATTATCACTTCCAAAAATCCTCTTCAAAACCTCTTCAATACCTATGTGGACTGCTTCACCGTATATAGTCACAGGATTAAAGCCCTCTGCTAGAGCTATTTCTTTATATATTCTTTGAAAGTAGTACTTTAATGGACAATATATGAGGTCTGTAACGTAAATCTCATTCTCAAGTTTCTTTTCTATCCTCTTCCTAGCATCCTCAACCCTCCAACTATAGATAAGGCTTACAATATCGAATTCCATATTCATACCGTAAGGCTATTATGCAGGCTTTTTAACGGAATAATTGCGACATCAGTAACACAGGCTATCATCATGCTATATTATATTTCACATTTTAATACCTCAGCTTACAGCCGTGCTCATCACTACTACTATTACCTCTTCACTCTCTTATATATCCTAATGAGAAGTTTTGCAGCTAGTGTTAATTTATATCTTCCACTTTTTGTTCTTCTTACAAATCCCTCTCTTCTCAATTTTCTTAGTATTCCCTTAGCTTTATCTATGTCAACATTCCATTTCTTTGAAAGCTCATCAAGCGTAAGTGAGAATTTTTCATCGCCTTCAAGTGCCTCAGCATATCTGAGAAGCTCCATGACCTTCAGCACTAAATCTTGCTGCTGTGACATTGCTTTACATCACTTTAAGAATTTGCTCTCCCATTTCTTAGCCACTTCAACACTTTGTGTAACGTCTACAAATAGCTTACTCACTTCCTCAATATCCTCTGGTCTAATCTCTTCTCTCCCTCTCTTCTCGGCCACGATTCTTGCTGGTTGCAATAACTGTATAGCGTATCTTAAGCTTCTCTCACTTGCTATTTTGACAAGAAGATCTACGGCGTCTTTTGATAACTTTACATCTTCTTCCTCAGCTCTAATTAGTATTATTTCTTTCATTTCATCTGGTGTATAAGGACGCATAGTTATTATTAAGAGCCTGTCAAGCAGGTCTAGGGGTATACCATGGGGTGCGTCCATGTCTGTTCCACGTATCTTAGTTATACCTCTGTTTGTAGCCATTATAATTATAGGTGAAAATTCGCTTTCTAAAACCCTTGATAGGAAACTAAATGCCTCGATGTCTAGCATATGTACATCGTCTATGAACAGTACTCCAGGTACTAACGATACCTTGCCTTCACTTAATGCCTTTTTAACTGTGTCATCAACAGCTTTCCTGATTTCTGGGTCTATCTCTCTTTCCTCAGCCCCCACACCAATTAATGAAATTAGCGCTCTTTTTTGAGCTGCATAAGCTTCATCAAGGTCATGAAGTGTGACCGTTCTTACAATTTCCTTCTCCTTAAATATCTTTCCCTTAGGCATTTCTTCAAAAACCCTCGCTGTTTCAACATCATAGTACTTAGCTTTCTCAATTCCCTTTACCCTACCTAACTTAAAGACCTCACCACTATCAGCATCAATACTTATTAAATCCCCTCTCTTAATGCCTAGTTGAGCTAGCTGCATTGCTATGCTTTGATCTACTTCCAATGTTTTCTCCTCATCTTTTGTGGATAGGGTTATCCTAGCACCTTTAGGAACTTTAACATATGGATTAAACGGATGCGCTGCCAATGCAAACTTCAGCTCCTTCACAACACCCTCATATACTCTTCTGAACTCCCTTATCCTAATCCCAATAGCTCTTCTAACAGCTCTCATCAAGATCTCCGTTTTCTTAACCTCTGCTGAATATAGCTCTGCACCATTAATCATTACAAACGGCGTATCTTCTCCAAGCTCTCTGGCAATAGCTATAGCTAATGCAGTTTTTCCCGAGCCGGGAGGTCCAACGAAAAGTATACCCCTTCCAGCAAGCTTGCCCTCTTTAATCATCTTAACAATTATACCTGCCGCTTTTCTCGCTTCTAGCTGCCCAACAAGACCGTCAGCAATGTAAACAGGTTCACCTTTTTCATCAAGACCTAGCCCCCTAATGTGGCTATGAGTGCTTATTCTCTTCAATGCCTGTTTCTTTGACTCTTCTTTAACCTCTCTTATAATGCTCAAGTAAGTCACCTTATTACCACATTGTATTAGGAACAATATATCCTTACAAGTTAGAGGCTTATAAACCTTCCTTCAAAGTTAGAAAACTTGAGAGGAGCACTATTTTGAGCCAGTATTTCCTAGATCGCTACATTGAGCTTGCAATATTAATCCTAATACTGGTTACTTATACGTACCTTACGGTAACTCAAGCAATAAATCTTGAAAATGAAGAAATCAGACGTTTTCAAATGGGTGCAAAGGGTTATGTATCTGATGAGGTATGGTATGTAGATGCAGCTAGAAACATTTTAAGAAGGGTATTTGGGCTTGAACCGAAACGTGCAGGCTTTACATATAATGCAACGCTAGTGTATTCTACAAGGGAAGAAGTTGTAAAGGCGCTAACCTATGCACAGGTATATGGAGTAACGATAGTTAACACTTTGTTTAGCAACCTTAGCGCTATATATGTATCAGCAAAAAGTAGAGAAAGTATAGAAGCCTTTGGTAAAGTCACTAATGCCATAGACATAGTCTTTGGCTGGATGCTGGGGGATGCTGTGGGAATTAACAATTATCTTAATCTGGAACACCCACCCATGTCCAAGTATCTAATTGCATTGACGATGCTAGTGCTAGGTGATAGACCATTTTATTGGCGAGTGCCGTCAATAGTAATGGGCATGCTCGTAGTTATTTTAACGTTTATCATAGCAAAGAGGATTATAGGAAATATGGAGATTAGTCTTGTTGTTATGGCTATAGCGGCTGTAGATCCCCTTATTAGAAACTTGGCTTCAGTAGCATTGCTAGACATTTATACTACAGCATTTACACTTTTAGCTATATTTCTTGCAGTAAGTAAGAAATACAAAGAATCTTTATTAATGTTAGGCTTTGCCTCAACATTTAAGTTTACAGCATTACTGGCTTTTACCCCGATTTTACTTCTTTATATAGGAGAGTTGGTGAGGAGGGGTATTAATAGAGCTAGAGAGGTATTGATTGAAATTGTAGAGTTGTTTTTGCTTACAGTAGCTTCATTCTTATTCTTTCAAATACTCACATCAATCCCCATAATACTTAGAATAGGATTTAGTTCATGGTTTCAACAGAGCATTTTTGGAGCTATATCCTGGCATTTAAGTGTAAAGTGTGTTGGAGGTAAATGCCCTATAGCTTCAGCTCCGTGGGACTGGTTCTTTGGAATAAACTCCTTTCCTTTATATGTATACTCGGATGGCATTACTTTATATGCGCAAGGGCTTGTACCTACATACATGCTAAGCTTTATTTTAATGATTTTCACTTTTGCTTACAGATTTCAAGACGCGAGGTCCATAAGTAAAAAGCCTTGGATGATTCTTTGCGGTCTATTCATTTCATATATGCTCTTATGGGTTGCGGGGGCAAAAACGCAATACAGTTTTTACGCTGTCCAATTAGCACCCTTTATTCACATATATTTAATCACACAAATTTACGAATTCTTAAACAGAAACAGCATAATTAATGTACTTATTGCGTGGAAAAAAGCTTTTGAACTGCTTTGGAAAGGATTACTGCTGTTATTAGGTTAAGATGCTAATGAAGAGAGATCTAACTGCAATTCTAAAGCAATGCGTAGAAGTTTTAATTTTATTGAGTCTAGAGGATGTGTACAGTAAAGAGTTAATTAACGCTATTAGTGAGTTAGAGAGAGCTCAACAATTTCTATTCACACAGAAGTTGTTAGACTTATTAAACCAACTTTATTTCAACCTGCAAAGACTTAAGGATGCAATCAAAAATAGTGGTGCTGATTTAAGGAGTAGTCTAAAAGAAATTGTGAAAACTATAGCCAAGACAGCTAAAGACGTTGCTACAGAATTTCAGCTAGCAACAAATAAAATCATTTGCTTATTAACAGTTATGACAATATCTTTCATGTTCGCTAGTATGACAACGCTATGGTATGTTATAACCAGAGGACTGCTGACAAGCCCACAAGCAGTGTTCTTAATCTTTACGGTACTATTCTTGACCATGGTGACCCTGATCACAGTCTACCTTAGGCTCTTAATTTCGCTATTTCTACAGCTTGTCATTCCAATTCTGTCCACAAGCCATGTAGCAGTTTTAATTATCACCTATAATCATGCAGAAGTTATGTTAATGACTTTAATTATGATTAACTTAGCAATGTCATTTTTCTCCTTGCTTTTCTTAATAAAGCAAAGCTCTACTTACAAAAAAGCTATGACAATAGTTATTCACATGTACAACACTTTGAACTCCTTAAAGAGTTATGCAGAAAGGTTCTTGAAGAGGAAAGAGCCAGAGGTGAACGAAGATACTTTTAAAAAGGTATATGGTTATGAATATCTTGAGCTTATTAAGTATGTGAGAGATATTATGGGAATTAGTTAGAACACCTAAATGGTGCTTAAAATGCCTGAGAAAACACAACAGCAAAAAACAAAAGAGTTAAAAACATTCTCAGCTCAAGTTGTGACATTAGATACTATAAAGAATGATAAACGTAAACTAACATTACTACACATAATAAAGATATTAAATTCTGTAAGTGAAAAAGGATTGACGCACCTAATTAATATTCTACGCGAAGAAAAGAAAGTTGATTTGGGCTATAACATTGTAAAGCTAGGTAATAGGATTATTGTGAGAGAGCTGAGTGAAGATATAAAAGCATTGCTATATGTAGGTCTTATTGAAACAGAGCCAAAATCTAAGAAACTTCAGTTAACGAGTAAGGGAAAGGAATTTCTGGAGGGGCTCCAAGTAATTGATAGTAAGTTAAATGAAATATTAAAAACTGTTGAAGAACAAAAAAGTAAAATTATAGCAATAGATGAAGAGGTTTCCGCTGTAATTCAGATTTCACAGCAAAGTGCGAGAAGAAGATAAATTTTTACCTCTATGCAAAAAGATGTGATATTCTTTAAAACCGCAGCATCGCTGTATACGTGATTCAGGCTTTTTAATTAGATTGATAGTGAAACTCCTTCACGTTCTCCTCTTCTCCTTCTACCACCGCTCTCGCCAAAGAGTTCAAGGAGAAGTGGGCTAAGCTTCCCTTCCTTTTCTAACTTATTTATGTAATCTCTAAACTCTGAAGTGTGTTTTATGTCTAATTCTATGAGTTGTTGAAGTATGTTATAAATTGTAGCCCATACGTACTCTAGTTCATCTTTAGGCATGTTGCTGATTATAAATGGATCCTGAAGCCAGCTATCAAACGCTTTTAGGGTTCTGATCATGTGCTGAAATGCCATTCTCGTATACAGTATTAATTCAAGTCTGTCCCCCTTCTTAGCATTTTCATTTACATTGCTAAACCATTCTCTAACTTTTTTCTGCATTTCTATCCATTGTGTTAAACTCTCATAGAGTGTTGACATCTTAGCACCCAATATTCATTAAATTTCAGAGATTTGTGAGTTATAGTTATTTTTATCTGCTTAATAAGTTGTAAGGTTTTCCATTCTTTTTAATATTATCAGGTATTTTATCTTCATGAAGCTGTAGAAATTCGAGATCCTCTTCTTTCTGCCTGAAGTTATCAGGGAGAAGCCTGGGAATTTCATCAATTATAGGATACCACCTGCTACAGCTAAAACAAAAGAGTACACCTGTTTTTACTTCAATTTTTATACACTCATTGCATGGCACCTCCACACCCTTTTCATAGAGTTCTTTAACTAAGCTATCTTTGTAAGCACAATATAAGTCACATAATGGTTTCTGAGGGCTTTGAGGTAACCTTCTCTGCTCATATCTAATAGTTTCAATTACTATAAGTTTTAGTGGAAAGCCTTTATCTTTACAATAGGGGCATGCTAGGTAGTTTAGAAGTCTATATTTCATTTACTTAAACCCTCTCTGGCTTCCTCCACTAGTTTAAGTAATTCTGATAACAACGCTTCGGCTTGGGATTGATTCCAAGATTCTACGGTGATCCGCAATAGCGGTTCTGTTCCACTTGGTCTAACAAGAAACACTACATCAGGCATTAAAACCTTTACGCCATCAATATCAAACGTTTTATAGCCTTGATAATGCTTTCTCACCTTCTCTACAATGATTCTACCCTCCTCCCTACCCGTGATGGGCACCTTTGTTCTCACTATATGCGGTTTTTGTATTTCATTAGCTAATTGAGATAAAGTTTTGCTATTTTCTGCAATTAATTCGGCCATTAACGCTGCTGTCATTGTACCATCTCTTACGAGTTGATGAATCACATAAGCAAATCCGCCATTATCTTCAAAACCAGAAAGAGCGCCACCCAACTCGGCTATCTTTCTAGCTATATTTAGAAACCCTACTCTTGTCCACACAACCTCTATACCTCTATCAATGAAGTACCTTTCTGCAAGCAGGTGACTTGTTGAAATGGCTGTAACAACTCTTCTAGGCAACTCAGGATGTTTTTGCGCTATATACTGTGTCAAGATAATTGCAGAGATGTCGCCATATATGAAGTTGCCTGTTTCATCAATAAACACAGCTCTATCACCATCACCATCGTGCGCCACTCCGAAATCCGCTCCAACAGCTCTAACTACTTGCATCAGCTCCTTTAACGAATCTGGTGTTGGCTCATAAGACCTGTAAGGCATTCCCAGTTCTGCATTAATTGTAAGGGTCTTAATACCAAGTTCTTTTAGCACACGTGGTGTAGTAAGAGCTGAAACACTATTAGCACAGTCTACAACCACCTTCAACCCTTTTTTCTTAAGCTTCTCACTATCTATATGCTTTTTAACACCCTTAACATAATAATCTATAGCTGACTCAAATCTTTCAATAGGCTTTAGCTCAACCCAAGATATTCTTCTAAACCTGGATTCAAATAATATGGACTCTATCTCTAATTCAATGTTTGGTGGAGCTTCTATGCCATCGCTTAGTACCACCTTCACACCAACCCACTCTGGTGGATTGTGACTAGCCGTCACTATAACACCATAATCAAAACCTAACTCTTTAACACAATATTGAAGTGCGGGTGTCGGTATATAATCAGCGTCATAGACTTTAGTGCCAGCCGCGACAAGACCTCCTATAACAATATGATATATCGCATTATTGCCTATCCTTCCATCTCTACCCACTAAAGCTCTTGCTCCTACCGGAAAGCTGCTCGCTATAGCCATGGCTAACCTCAGTGGAAATTCTGGATCGCCTCTATCAACTATCCACCTAACACCATCCGTACCAAAGAGTTTCCTATCACTCACATTCATTGCCATATCCCAGCACAAAATTTTAGTAAAAACATAAAAACTTTATGAGGTTTTTAGAGTCCGGCGATTATTTAAGTATGGCAAAGCTATGGTTTGACATTCTGACGCCAAAACAAGCAAAACTTTTTGGCCACATGTCTTTAGAATTAATGAAGAAAGGCTTTGAAGTTATAATAACTGCTAGAGACTATGAGTACACATTACCTGTTCTAAGGAATATAGGAGTAAACTTTGTGGCCATCGGCAAGTATGTTGAAGGGCTAAGGGAAAAAGTCTTAGAAGAGGCAAGAAGAACCATAGAGCTTCTGCAAATCATTAACGACTTTGATATTTTGCTTGCCTTTCCAAACCCTGTTGCTGCTAGAATAGCATTTGGATTAGGAAGAACATATATAGCGTTTACTGATAGTCCTCATAGCGAAGCTCCTTCCAGACTTTCACTGCCCCTCGCAACAGCTGTTATATTCTCATCATGTATTCCCAAAAGCGAAATTGAAAGGTATGTAATGAAGGATAAAGCTCTGTTAGTACAATTTAATGGCGTTGATGAAATTGAGTGGTTAAAGAGCTTCTCCCCAGATGCGGCTTATTTAAGGAAATGGGATTTAGAGCCATTCAATTATGTAGTAATCAGGCCTCCTGAAATTAAAGCTTCCTATTATAAGTATAGCGATCATCGCGTGCCTACCTTTATTATAAAGATTATTGAATTGATTATTAAAAATGGTTATAAGGTACTCTACTTACCAAGGTACAATGATGATAATGTAATGAAGAGCTTTAAAGATATGAAGGAATTCATCGTACCTAAAGGTGAAGGTGTTGATGGGACAAAAGTTGCATATTACGCTAAGGTTATAATTAGTGGTGGAGGAACCATGGCTAGAGAGGCTGCCTTACTTGGTACACCTGCTATCTCCATCTTTCCCAGCGAACTTTATGTAAATAGGTGTGTTATGGACTGGGGCTTTCCATTATCGCATTTAACGGATCTTGATGAAGCTTATAATAACATTAAGAACATATTGAAATCTTCTGTTAATAGCATTGAGTTATATAAAGAATATGTAAAAATGCTTTTGAAAAATCTTGAATCACCTTCTGAAGCTCTTAGCAAAGTATTAAAAATGTTGGGAGTGCTTTAAGTATTGTGTGAAATAATGCAAAGCCGTGTTATAGCAGGTATTGATGAGGCTGGCAGAGGCCCTCTAGTAGGGGACATGTTCATAGCCTTAGTGGCTTTAGAGGATCAAGCATTACAAGCATTAAAAGCTCTAGGTGTTAAAGATAGCAAAAAATTGACGAAGACAAGAAGAGAAAGCCTTTTTCCATTCATAATCTCACTTTCTAAGTTGGTGATAGTACACAGAATAACTCCAGATAAAATAGACGAATTCAATATCAATGAACTAGAGTTGCAAGCCATTGCAGACGCTCTTCGCAAGGCCCTTAGAAGTATTTTAATCCAAGAGGTATACATTGATGCATTCACAAACCCGGAAAGGATTATGAAGAGACTAAATGATGTGGCTAATAATGTAAAGCTGCATATAGAGTTCCAGGCTGATAGCAAATACCTTGCCGTAGCTGCAGCAAGCATTGTAGCAAAGGTTTTACGTGATAAGCACATAGACAAGCTTAAAAGTATTTACGGTGATTTGGGTAGTGGATATCCTAGTGATACTAAAACCTTAGACTGGATCAGGCATTACTATGAAAAATTCAAAATATTGCCACCTATAGTAAGAAAGTCGTGGAAAACAATAGAAAGAGTTTTAAATATCAAAATTGATTCAAAGAAGAGTAAATCTCTGCTTGAATACATTAGTAATAACTTAGAGAGAGTAGACTGAGTTTGTATTTTAAGACATAGGAAGTTGCATTTGTTTATCCGCTAAAACATTTTAAGTTTGAAAATTAATATTGTATTCCAGAATTTAGAGGATAATAACAATGCCAAGTCACCCACGCTTTATAGTAGATTCAATGCTAGGTCACGTAGCTCGTTGGCTTAGGCTTTTAGGTTATGATACCCTATACTTTCGGAAAGTAGATGATTGGAAGCTCATAAAGATTTCTAAAGAAGAAGATAGAATTTTAATTACTCGTGATCTCAGCCTTTATCGTAGAGCTAGAAAGCAAGGCTTAAGAGCTTTTTTCGTTGAAGATCCTAATGTAGAGGATGTTTTGGCAGAACTTTCAAAAAGATTTGGTGTGGAACTGGAGTTCCACAAAGATGATACCCGATGTCCCCACTGTAATACAAGACTTGCATATACAACATCAATCGCTGAAATAGCACATAAAGTCAGCAAACCTATAACATTGAGATATAAAGAGTTTTGGGTATGTCCTTTATGTAAGAAGGTATACTGGCAAGGTACTCACTGGAAAAGCATAAACCAAGTATTAGAAGGCGCAAAAATTAAGAAGGCTAAATTAATTAGTAAAGTTAGTATTAGTGAACGTAAAATAGAGATTTCAGAAGTTGGTGAAAAGATTGAGCACACATAACACTGTCTCACCTTCTGAGCTAACGCTAGAGGATGGAACTTACCTAGTGAGACTGGCAAGAAGGGCTATAGAGGAGTATCTTAGTAAGAACATTAAGATAGAGCCTGATAGGAACGTAGATAAAAAATTTTTAAAGAATGGTATGGCTTTTGTAACAATAGACAGGGTTGTAGGACCACAACAAAAAGAGCTTAGAGGCTGTATAGGCTTTCTCCAGCCAATTTCACCTCTAATTAAAGTCATTATAGAATCTGCTATAGCGGCTGCAACAGAGGATCCGAGATTTCCTCCATTGAGGCTCGATGAGCTTGATACTATAGTTATTGAAGTTTCTGTACTATCTACACCAATACCTGTAAGGAGACCTAGCGACATTGTTATAGGTAAGCATGGAATAATAATCTCCAGAGGATGGCATACAGGCACCTTACTTCCACAAGTTCCTGTAGAGTATTGCTGGGATGTTGAAACATTCCTTGCTGAAGGTTGCTTAAAAGCCGGGCTAGAAGCTGATTGCTGGTTAGATAAAAAGACAAAAATCTTTGTATACGATGGCAGGATATTTTATGAAGAGAGCCCTAGGGGCGTTGTTAAGGAGAGAGACTTAGAGCAGGAATTGAGATACCGGTGTGGTTTAACGTAGGGCTCGTGCTTAATAGAAACTGAAGCATAAATCTTCGTTATTGGTGTTAAGTTCTATGATATTATCAGATTTTGATCTCATTAACTACATAAAGAGTGGGAGACTTGTTGTAGAGCCCTTTTCTGAGGACATTGTAAGAGAAAACGGTCTTGACCTTAGGATAGATGGCGAGGTATGCATATTAAGCAATACTAATGCTGTTTTAGACCCTTATAGCACAACTACAGACTTAAGTTTATTTTATAGGTGTTTTAAAGCTGAAGAATTCATTTTCGAACCAAGAAGTATATACCTTGCAACAACTATTGAGTACATTAAAGTGCCTCCAGAGCTCATGGCTTTTGTGGAATTGAGATCAACTTTCGCAAGAATGGGGCTTTCTATTCCACCAACAATTATTGATGGGGGTTTTGAAGGGCAGATAACTATAGAAATACATACATCTACATTTCCAATTAAGATAAGGAGGGGGACGAGGTTTTTGCATATTGTGTTCTCAAAGGTTTCAACACCTATACAAAAACCTTACTCAGGTAAATACCAAGGTCAGCGGGGAGCCAGACCTCCACAACTCCCAATAGCATAAGCTTACGTATCTTAGTAGTGTTCTTTACCTCGCCTTTCATTAACCCTACAACATCATTTACTTTACTTAACAATTCTCTGCACACGTAATGCCAGTACTTGAGGCCTTTAATAACAAAAGAATTCTAGTAGCAGAAATGATCTTTGTTTGACCTGCAATTAATCTACTTGCCAACTTTTTAAAAAGTCCCATTGAGTTACAACGCTCAACATAGTAATTTATTAGATCCTCACCCATTTCATTTCTAATCCTCATGTCTATGACTTGCAGATAGTTGCTGAGTATGGTTTTGAACATGTAGTTTAAAATTGTAGTCATAAGAGATTTTGCATCAAGGAAAATCTTATTAAGTTATTAAATGTGTGGTTACAATATACATTAAAGGGCGTGCACCTTAGATATTGCTGGCGCACCTTGAACTTGTAGTAACGTAGTTTCTGTAACTACATCTGCAACAGATGCCACTAATACAGCATAAAGTGTGTTTAAAGTAAGCTCTATAGCATCCTTAACTGTTTTAGTATCTATGCCAGTACCAATTAGCATCCTAAAGATTCTTTTTGTGATATCCTTTACTCGAGCATAATCAGATACCTTGTAGCTCTCAATGAGATTCCTTAGAAGGTCTATTACAAGCTCTTGTTCAAGCTCATCAAGACTACTCCATTCTCTCACATAATTAGTCAGTGATTGAAGCGTTGAATATCTTATCCTAACACCAAGGTATAATGAGATAGTATACAAAGAGTGCAGTGAACCAGAGATGCAGTCATCTTCTGATGCGTTTTCTAATGTATATAAGCATATTATTATGTTGTCAAGCTCTGTATCAATATTCGACATTATTAAAACACCGAAATCAGTATTCAATAATACATTATTTATTAGAACGAAATCAAATATTAGAATTGATATAGTGCCGCCGGCGGGACTTGAACCCGCGACCACCGGATCTCCCAACCACACTATAGCATATGAGTCCGGCGCTCTACCGGGCTGAGCTACGGCGGCGTGATACAGTATTAGTAGAGGTAGCAAGGCTTTATAAGTCTTAAACTTAAAATAATGTAGCCAACCAGAGTTATTACTTCACGATTTTATCAGCCCTTCTAAGCAACATCATATTTCAGTTAAGCCGCCACATTCATCACCTTGCTTATTATGCTGCCCTAAACTTATTAAATTTAGTAAAGCAGCAAAAAAGTATTGGCGGGAAAGTTGAACGAATGCAGTGTTAAACTTATAGAGATTGCTAGAGCTGCAGGTGCCCCATTAATTATAGAGGTGGTCAAATCTATTGCTACAATCTGTGGAGAAAATGCTTATAGCTTATGGTATGAGCTAGCAACTATTAGTACCATACAAACATCACAAACTTCAATTACTGAAGATAAGAAAGTGAAGACTAGTGTAGAAGGTCCTTGCTGGAGATGTGAAGCCTGTGGAAAAACATTTACCGATGTTAAGCATTTAGTTAATCACATAACGTTCTATGTAAGACAAAGGGATAAAGCTCATCTGGAGCTATATCAAAGAATAAAGAGAGTTGTTGATGAGAAAGGAAAAACATTTACTGAAGTAGTTACAGAAATCTTAAAGTGTTAAGCTGTTGTATGAAGAAAATCAAAAGCTTTAAATTAATCCCCTTATATTTCTACTATAAGCTTAGGTCAAGGTATTTATGAAAAAGGTGTTTAAGATTTTTGAGAAATTATTTGAAATTCCTAGCAGAGATGTATACTTTGCTAGCGGTAAGCATAGAAAGATGGCTTTTGTTCTGGCATTGATTCTGATAATGTCCTCTCTCATAATTGGATGGAACTACTATGATATAATGTGGTGGGTTTCTTGGTATAGAATTGTGCAAAGAGAGGGTGCCTCGGCAGTTCTGTTTATATATACTCTCTGCCAGCCCCCCACATGTAAAGTTCCATACCCCCCTTTAGCGGTATTAATATTTGTTTCTGTGTACGCTATTGCAATGCTAGTGCCGTATCAATTCAGATACATTATTTTAAAGCTTTGCCTTGTTATAGTACCTGCGCTCATAATTTTTTACATAATTAAAAAGAGGCGAGGCTTTGACATAGCCCTTATTTGGCTACTAAGTTTGCCACTAATACAGGTGCTGTTTGCTCTTCAATTTGATGTACTAATCGCAATGCTAATACTGCTTTCAACAATATACATTACGAAGAAGGAGTATTCTAAAGCCTCAATAGTATTAGCCTTAGCTACGTTAATTAAACACATTTGTGTAATTATATTACCTTTGCATATCATTTTTACCTATAGAGAGAATGGGCTTAGAAAGGCATTTGAATACTTACTGACGTTTTCAATGATAGCACTGCTTTTCTGTATGCCATTCTATATTGTATCTCGAGAAGACTTCATAAACAATCTGATAAGTTTTCACGCCTCACGACCTCCACAAGATCTATCAATATGGGCTTTGCCTACATATCTACTTGAATATGACATTAGCACATATAGCAGTATTCTCAATATATTATGGATAGTACCTCTCGCTGTAACATATCTTGCTACTCTCTACATAGCACAAAAGGAGATGAAAAAAATGTTGAAACATGATGATACTCTCACATCAATAGCTCTCTTTACCTCACTTTTACTTTTGCTCTTCATAACCTTTAACAAAGTGGGTAATCTAAATTACTTAGTATGGTTTGTACCCACATCACTTATTGCATTAAATCTCCGTAAAATAAAGAGCTTTGTCTCCCTAACCGCAATACTTGTACTCTTTATTGCTTTACCTTATAGCTTATTGTTATGGTGCATTCCTGCAACAGATTATAGGCAATCATTTATAGCTGAAGATGTTGGGTATTGGGATGCTCGAACGGTTTTTACACAATCTATAAACTATTACATTATTTACACTGCAGGTGTATTTCAGCGATACGCTATTATGCCTATACGTATGTATGTTCCAAGTGATGTGTTAGATTTTTTGGAAATAATAAAGATGCTCAATGCTATAAAGAGGATTCTTGTAGCAATACTCATAATACTTGCTCAACCTTTGTTAATTTCTTTAATATATCTTCACTCTAACGTGTTAAAGAGTGAGTAAGAATGATAAAAATAGGAGTTATAGGTGTTGGTAGGTGGGGAAAGAATTACGTAAGGGTGCTAAAAGAGCTGGAGAGAAGTATGGAGGTTAGGTTAGAGGCTGTATGTGATATTAGGGAGGAGGTATTAGAAGGGATTAAAAAAGAGTTCAACGTACCTATGGTAAAAACTGACTATATTGAGCTTTTAAAACATGTTGATGCTGTTATTATAGCTACACCTATAGATGTTCTTGCCAAGGTCTCTAAAGAGGCTCTATCTGAGAAAAAGCACGCCTTAATCGAAAAGCCTGTAGCTACTGCATCTAGAGAAGCTGAAGAGCTTTATAGACTAGCTATAGAAAGCAAAGTCATTGCAGTGCCTGGAATGATTATGAGATTCAACAGCGCTGTAAGCACACTTAAGACGCTTTTAAGAACTGAGCCACCATTATACATAGTCTTCAAAAGATTGTCGCGAAGACCTAAACACATGGTCTCCTACCCTCTATTACTTGACTTAGGAGTGCATGATATTGACCTATGCAGATACCTCACAGAAGATGATGTAATGACAGTTGTAAAAGCGCATAGATTTGTATTAGGATGTTATGATGAAGTTATTATGGCAACATTGAAAATGAATAGAGGTACGTACTGTCATATACATGTAGATGGTGTTTCACCGTATAAAGTGCGTGAGATAGATGTGGTAACAAGTCACAGCTTTATAAGAGCCGATACAAATACAAACAAAATAACTGTGTATTCCTCTACCGGCGAGAAAACAATTCATGGAGAGTTGTACGAGCCTTTAAAGAAAGAGGTGCAATGGTTTATAGAGGTAGTGAAAGCAAGACCTATCCATTACCAGCCAAATTTAACTGATGCTGTAAGCTTCTTGAGAGTTGTAGAAGCGATCTCTACTCTTTTATAGCTTATTCAAGCTCTGACCATGTATATCCACAACTAGAGCATTTATATGTCTTAGCTATAGTATCAGAGCTTTCAGCTGAGGAAACTTGCTTCCTCCAGTAATAAACACCACTTCTTCCACATTTTGGACAAACAATAGACTCTACAAAAATAGCTCCTAAAGGAATGTCAACAGCTATTTCCTCACGCTTTTCTACACGTTTTTCAAAGGATACGCTTTTCTTTAGAAATACAGAATTCTTTATCACATCCACTTTATAACCACATCTAGGGCAATAAAATACAGAGGCATTATTTATAACCTTTACAACCATAAGGCTACCGCACTTTGGACAGAACTTCATTGACCTCACCGTAGAAACTCGGGCAGATTAATATACTGCCTAAACCAGAATATATATTTTAGAACTATAGACATGCTTGGTAATTTTCTTGATCTATTCTAACAGCTCCTAAGTCAACTCTATCAGCACTCAAGACCTCTATCATCCTCTCAACACCGCAGAGCTCATCATTTGCCCTCCATATATACTTAATGCATAGTACAAAATAAAGCTTTATCTTCACTCTCCTTTATAATAACGCCATCATGAATAACGTTTAGAGGAGTTTGCAACTTTAATGATGTAGATTTGGCAAGCCGTATTGTAATTGCTTGAAAGTTTATAAGTTATTAAAGATGTTTATCATACTTGTAATTGAAGAGCCTGCACTTATATGAAAGCAGGCTTGATTACATTATGAGGCTTCTGAAGACTTCAGAAATTTCAAAAATCATAGCTAAGGCAGACATTGTAGCAGAAGTTGTAGAAGCTAGGGCTCCTTTAGCATTAAAAAGTGGTATAGTAGAGGGTATTGCTAGGAAATTCAGTAGAGATTACCTTTTAATTCTTAATAAATGCGACCTTGTTCCGCAAAACATTTGTAGAGAATGGGTTGAGTACTTTGCCTCAAACCGTAGCATTAATGCCATATGTGTGTCCACAGTGAAGAAAGTAGGCATTAAGAAGTTGATGCAAGTATTTATGGATAAACTAAAGAAAGTGGACTCTCTAAACGTAGCTCTATTTGGTTTACCAAAGGTGGGAAAGTCCTCACTCATAAACGCTTTGAAGAAAAAGGATTCTGCTCCTACAAGCCCTTACCCCGGTTCGTGGGGCTATACCAAGGGGGTTACAATATACAAAGTTGCACCAGGTATTTACATCATAGACACCCCGGGTTACATCCCATTTGATGTCAAAGGACTAGAGGTTTTAATTAGAAGCCAGCCGGTGGAGCTCATCAACAACCCAGTACGTGCTGCTACAGAGCTTCTTAAACTTGTTTTAAAGCACAATGCGAAATCAATTGAAAGAGCCTATACAGTGCGCTCTTCAGATCCCTTAGAGATACTAATGCACATAGCTATTAAAAGAGGATGGTTCTATAAGAAGGATGGGGAGCCAAATATAGAGGAGGCCGCAAGGGCTGTAATTAGGGATTACCTAGATGGAAAGATAAGATTTTATTTAACTCCTCCAGCAAGAAAGCTTTCTAACTCTAGCTAATACCTTATTATAATATCTTTCATCTAATTTCAACTCATTCATGAGATCCCGTAAGATACTTTCATTAACTACCTTACCCATGCTGCAGTGCCTTAAGGCTTCATAAATTATTCTCTTAATCTTATCGTCTACACCCATAGCTTCTTTTATAGCTGTATCAATGCTTCTCCCTTCAAACCTCACCTTTAACAATATCTCAACAATTTTATTAATTTCCTTAGGTACTCCAATAACATGGTTTTTATAAATTATGGCCCTCCTCTCATAAGCATCAAGACTTCTTAAAAGTGACATAGTGTAGGTAGCAAAAGGCCTTGGAAACATGTCGTCAACCAAAAGCCCTATTATAAAAACATCTGCTTTCATAATCTCAGATTCTGTTAAAGCCTTATCTGCGTAAGGGTCTAGGACTACAATTGAATTGTATTTAGATTGAATTGTGTTCACACGCTTTATAATTTCAATTCTATTCTTAATCGTTTTCAAGATATTCTTTAATTCATCAGATGGGGAAATCACTGCTACATTTAAGTCTGTAAGGTACCTCCTCACAATATTTAATGAAAAAAGAAATTGCTGTAAGGCTCTCTTCTTCTCTTTATTGTGATGAAGCTCCCATAAAATGGCGTCAAAGACTATTAATGGACTCCTTGGATAAAGCTTTATGAACGCTTCGCTAACTAAGTGCGTCATATCGTATACACAGGATTCTCTAGAGTCTTTCACAACCACGTCGTAGTGCTCTGTTCCTTGACGTTCTCTGCCTATTACAACTCCTTTATAGAAGCCTATAGTCTTACCATAAACACTTTCTCTGCAGATTCTTGCACGCCATATTAACAACTTCTCAGCTATTAGGTGAAGTATCTCATGACTTACATTAAGTCCATGCAATTCCCTGACCAAAGTTCTATAAAACTTATTACTTAAAGCTATCTCTCTTACATCAAAATACAAAAGCACACATTGTAAAACGTCTGAGGCAAGTGTCATCATTATGTATTAATCTGTAAAGCAAACTATTATACCTTACTTCATTTAAGCAGTAAATAACTAAAATGCCTCTTCAAGTCTTCGACCTGCACTGTGCATATAAACATTTCTACACTCTATTACCTAGTGATCATTACTACCGATACCCCTGATAATTAAAAGATGTGCATATCTCTATTACGCTGTTGCTTCAGCAATGTTATGAACAGTGTTGCTGGGGGTTTGCAAGCCCTCACTAGATTTTACAACTAAGTCAAACTCTTTACCATTTGCTAACGCATCTAATAACTTCTTACCTAATTCTGAAAGCTTGTACAATTTGTAATTTCCTCTCACATAAACAGCCTCAATTATATTTAGTGCTTCTAAAATGTGAAAAGAGGCCAAGACTTCATATCTGGGTAAGCCTGTTGATGCTATAACATCGCTTGGCGATACTATTCTATCCTTTAAAGCAGTTAATATCATCATAAGCTTTTCACGTGATGCCAATACGTTTCACCAATAAAGTGTTGCCTAGGAAAGAGAGTTATAAAGAGCTAGACAAATTGGCACAATCTTTATGAGCTACTCCTTGGACTTGGCTAAGAATGCTGTACTCTACACTATAAAAGAATTCTATAACTTTGGGGCTCTATGAAAAAGTTAAATGTAATAGAATTTGACATCCCTATCCTAACAAGAGATACAAAGCTATCATTATACAATTTTGGTCAAAAACTCTTAAGACTTTGCAACTCCATGATTGTAGCTCATCCTCACACTATGCTACATTCAACTATACTACTTACTTCACCGGCTCCTTTTGTCTACAGACAGGGCAATAAGATTAGACTGTATAGTATTTTAGCACCTAATAAAAACATTGAACTAGGTCAAGAACTGAATAGTGATGCCCTAATTCTACCTTTCACAGAAAACAGCATAGTAATGCTTTCACAGCAATCCACCTTAGCAAGAGTAATAGCAGTAAGTTCCTCAGGAGAATTTGAGTATAGCAATTTAGAGCATGTGAAGTACATAATGCCTCAGGGGCTCTTCAGCTACATTATAGACACAAAAAACCGCTTACTCTTTGCCAAAGAGCTTTCACACATTGAGCACATTATGAATTGCCAGCGTGTAGAGTACGCAGAGTTTAAGAGCATTAAGTTAATTATATGCTACAACCAAGATGAAAAAAGTGTTATCTTAAGTGATGGTTTGTATGGAGATGTATATGAATTTCAAGGTAATAACTTCGAGCATATTATAAACGCTACATGGTATTACAATACAATGGCTTTTAATACCGATAGAGGAACGTATCTCGCAGGCTTTGACCACAAAAGGAAATTTTTGTATGAAACTAGCTACCACATTGAAAATCCTGTCCACGTATATAATGGTGTATTCCTTGGAAAAGCTGGCAATTATTTAGCCCTATATAATGCCGAGAAGGATGAGTTAAAAATCTTGAGTTTGAAAGCATCAGCTCATACAAAAGTGTGGCCATGCGAGGAAATTGCTGCTATAGTAGAAAAAGATGGAGTAATGTTGTTAGATCTTGAAAGTGAAAAAATTCTCAAATTGAGGAAAGTTGCTCACGATATTGTCTTGGCTAGTTCAAGACTCTTACTTCTTAACAAGAATAAGCTTAGCATATATGCGCTAAACAAAGTCAAAAACACATTTACGATAGAAATGCTCTACGAGGGCCCTTCAGCACTTGTAAGCTGTACTGGGAATAGTAATAAAGAGGTGGTATGCGTAGATATCCTAGGAAGAATCATTGTATTACCCATAGATGATGTCTTAAGAATTCAACCAAGAATACACAAATGTAGGTGCGCTCCCTATCCCTCAATGCTAACATTATTGTATATCCCAGGTTACCCATTAAAAATCGTTCCAAGCGAAGGTATTCACATAACCTTTCAGCGTTACAACGCTATAACATCTGAAATCATTATTAAGACAGTACAAAAATATCCCATTACCTTAAATATGGTAATATATGGCATTGTAAACGCGAAGGAGCGTTCAATTGAATTACAGCCCAGCTTTCCATTTAGAGCATCCTCAGCTAAAGTTTACTACATTGAAAAGCTTACACTGATAAACAACACCCCCATTGTTTGTAATAAAGAAGTAAAGCATGCATTGAAGAAATGCTTAGAAACATTATTATTTGCAAGTAAAGATAGTTTCCCAGCTCTGTGCGTAGATGAAAGTGCATCTTCAGAAGACTTTAAAGAAGAAGTTATAGAGCCTTCATTAGTTATTGTAAAAAACATTGTAAAAGTTGATGTACACCCTATTGTAGACTTAAAAAGGAGAATTATATGCTTCTATCCTCCAACATTGCAAAACATTGAATTAAAGCTGGAGGTGTTCTGCAAATCTCAAATTCTCACACTTGAAAGTGGTTGCATAAAGTTAGATGGAGACTGTGATTTCCTCACCATGACAATCACTGCCAGATCTAGGGATGGAAACTGTGAAAACAGAGTACCAATGCATTATAATATTGAAGCAGAGCTATTTCACCATGATGTGCCTGAAGCACTAATGGAGCAGGGTGTGCTGTACAAACTTGTGTTACCACATATATGTGTAGCTATTCCTTCTGCAAAAATTATTTACGATAGTGATCTGCAGTTACATGCCTTGATAAAGAACTTGTGCCATAACCTAGCTCTCACAATTCTAATGCAAAATTCTGCATACATTCTCACACCAGGTTCTGAAAAAGCTCTAACCCTTTCGATAAGCTTAGATGATATTATTCGAGGGGGTAAGGTTATTGGAGTGATAGAACCTGTAAAAGCAAGCGTACTTATGTTTCCAATAAATTTACCTTATCTGCTTTGGTTGGCACACCAAGTCGCTTTAAAAATCTCAGCTAGTATTGGGCTTGGGCTCAGAAGGTGATGAAAATAGCAACCAATGCTTTAGCTAAAGCTAGAGGAAAGGTAAAGGCTATTAGCATCTCCCTAGGCAACTCCCTTAGAAGGCTTATTTCATGGAAAAATCGTTCTCTATGCGAAGAACTGAGCAGAGGCATCTATAAGTGTAGTGATGACCATAGTTCAAAACTCATAGCTCTTTACACTATAGAGGAGGCCAACATTAGGTTAGAGGAATTAGAGTATCTAGACTTCTTAAGCCACTTAAAGAGATATCTGAACACTATTATCCCGCCAGGCTGTCACTTAATGACACTGTCAAAAATAGAGCCCATAAACACTGACAAGTTCTTGTCCAACATAGATGGCAAGCTTCAGATGAGATTAGTAGAACTGGAGCAAGACAAGGCAAATACTAGACTTAGAGCATCTATAGAGAAACTGCTGGAGGTCAGGAAGCGCATATTGAGTGGAATGATACCTTTCGAAATATCGAGCATCATAGCTATAGTGTGTAGAGATCTCAACATCTACAGAGAAAGCCTAGTAAAAATTCCAGGGCTAGCTAAGCAAATGTTAAACATATCGCTAAGCCATGTAAAGAACCCTGGCATAGCTACTCAGCTAAGCAATTTTTGTCAAGTATAAATCTAAAATAATGCTCTTAGACTCCGTAGCCTATACCATTCCACACATGCTACTAAACACAACAACAAAAGATGCTCGTGAAGGAGTCTACATAGGCATAGATGTATTTTTTGGCAGAGCAATTCATTGGAATGCAAAACTTTCACCAAGACATCACATACTTGTTGTAGGGCCTACAGGGTCTGGAAAAACCATCACGCTTACGGCCATAGCGTCAAGACTATCAAACTTATTCAATGTAACATTAACAGTGTTTGACATTAAGGGCGAGTACGCCTCCTTATTAAAGCTCTTCACATCGGATGCCACTGTTATATGGGATGTGTCACAAATTCCCATACCCATATGCTCTTGTAATGAAGCTGATGAAGATACTGCATATAATGTAAATCTCTTCATAAATACATTGAATTCTCTCTATAAACTTCCTACCTATGTAAGAGACCAAATTCGTGAACAGCTCATAAAATTATGTAAGTACTGCTACACTACCTCTCTAGACGACGCTCTTCGAAATTATTGGATAGAAGAGACAGAATCTATTCACACAACTTTAAGTGCTTTTAGCGCTGGCTATACACCCTCCTTACCTCTTCACTTACTCAATCAGAAAAACGTCGTTGTAGACCTTAGCAAATTGTTTCTGCTAGACCCCAAAGCTACAGCTACTGTCGTACTCTACATATTGAAGAGAATTATGAGGACCCTACAAAATCTTAACTTAGGTTATATTACAAAGGTGGTGCTTCTTGATGAACTATGGTATATAGCGCAAAGTGCTGTAGAAGACTTTACTAACATACTTATTAGATATGGACGTGGATATGGAGTAGTATTAGCAATGGCGACACAAAGCATAGACGATTTAAATCCCTATGCCGACACTATTACTGAAAACTGCGGCGCTGTAATAGCATTATCCTCACCCTCTAGGGGTTATTGGATAAGGCTTTCAAGGTACTTAAACCTCAGCAAGAAAGGTATTGAAAATGCTTTGAAGCTTGTAGGGCAAGGAATGGCTGTTGCTAGGCTATATCCTTATGAAAAACCCTTCTATATTTACATAGACCCCTTAACTTAAAAACACTACTTCTCTATTCCAAGCTCTTCGTAAACTTCCTTAGGTGCTATCAATCTTGCACCACGGCTCGCTTCGTGTCTCTTCTTTAACTCTCTCTCCTTTTGCTTCTTCTTCCACTTATACCTATGAGTCTCTCTCAGCCTCGTCGTCACCAACCCTCTCATCTTTCTACCAGCTGAGGTCTTGCCTCTAAACACCCTGCCACGCTGACTTGGACTTGCTATCCAATTTATATCTGGGTCGCTGAGTATAGCTGGATGATGCGGATCCACTAAGATAACTTCGTAGTACTTATAAAGCCCGTCTTCACCAACATAATAGCTGTTCAAGACCTCTAAATTCCTATACTTTCTCGCTGCTCTCTCCTCAGCCACAAGCCTCAAACTCTTTTTTGGTGCATGACCATAGATGCCCATTCTCTTGGGTCTTCTGCCTGAACTGGGTCTAGGCTTCCTCAATCCACCCTTCCTAACCCTTACCCTAACAACTACAAATCCCTGCTTAGCCTTATAACCAAGCCTCCTAGCCCTATCTATTCTCGTAGGCTTCTCCACTCTTACTATTGAAGGCTGCCTTCTCCACTCCACCAGCCTCTGCTTCATTAACAGCCCGTGCTCTCCTTCATACGGCTTCTTCCATGCCATAGCCATGTAGTGATACATTGAGTGCGCCAATAAAAACCCCCATTACTGTTTTTACACCATTTATGCATTTATAACGAAATTTAAGCAATAATGAAAATAGGAACTCAGGTGAAAAACAACGCCACCGCCAAAGATATACATAGGGTTACTGGGCAAAACAAATGTTGGAAAATCAACATTCTTTTCTGCAGCTACGCTTATACCAGTAAAAATAGAAAACAGACCGTTTGTTACTTTAGAACCTCATACAGGAGTAGCATACGCTAGGAAAACTTGCGTACATAAGGAACTAGGCTTGCCTAAGTGCACTCCCATAACTTCTATGTGTATAAATGGTGAGAGATTCATTCCTATAATACTTGTGGATCTGCCGGGCTTGGTGAAGGACGCTCATAAAGGCAGAGGTCTTGGAAACAAATTCCTAGACGCAATTAGGCAAGCAGATGCATTAATACACATTGTAGATGCTTCTGGATCCACAGACGAAGATGGGAAGCCTGTGAGACCTGGTTACAGAAATCCTGTAGAGGATGTGCTTGAAATAGAGAGAGAATATGATGAGTGGATGTATGGGATAATATCAAAGGACTGGAGCCGCTTTGCTAGAGCTCTTGACACCATGAACAAGAGCCAAATTATTGAAGCCCTTGCGCAAAGGCTTTCAGGTCTTTCAATAACTAAAGAGCATGTTTCCACGACACTTTCTTTAACAAAACTCGAGAGTTTAAAGCCCTCTAGCTGGAGAGAAGAAGAGCTGAAGCTTTTCATAAAAACCCTTAGAGAAATTGCTAAACCTATAGTTATAGCGGCAAACAAAATAGATGTGCCCGAGGCTAGAGATATGCTAAAGGAGATGATGAGAGAATTATCAAATAGAATAATAGTGCCTGTAACAGCTCTTGGAGAACTCGTACTTAGGAGATTTGCTGAAAAAGGGTATGTAGAGTACTTGCCTGGAGACCCAGAGTTCAAAATAAAGAATAGCTCCGCTCTTACTCAACAGCAGTTCAAGGGGCTGGAGATGCTTAGAGATATTATGAAGGAGTTTGGTGGAACAGGAGTTCAGAAGGCTATAAACAGCGTTGTTTTTGATGCATTAAGAAGAATTGTTGTTTACCCAGTAGAAGATGAAAATAGGTATAGTGATAGTAAGGGAAACATACTTCCAGACTCATTCCTCATGCCCAGAGGCTCTAAAGCCATAGACTTAGCATACGCTGTTCACACAGACTTGGGTAAGAGATTTCTCTACGCAATTAATGCTAAAACGAAGCAACGCATAGGTAAAGATTATGAGCTTAAAGAGGGAGACGTGATAAAAATCGTTGCCGCGGTATAGCAAATGCAAAGCCCTGAAAGTAGAAGGGTAATGCTGTCAGAAGTAGTTATTTCTACTCTTTGCCACGCAACAGAAGACTGTAACAAAGTTAAGCAAGCAATTTTAAACTTAGTACCCTCACATATAGCCTCACATATACAAATAGTAGAGAACACTGTAAAGGGCTTTTATGGAAATCCTATAGTTGTGCTTGAAGCGCGATTCAAAGGTGAAGAAGCTTACAGCGTTTTAAAGCACATTGCCCTTCTCTTGCACGAACTCGACAAGAAGTACATAGTGAGCTCTCTTGAGATAAGATACGACCAAAAGGCAAATAAGGTATTTATAAGAATTGATAAGCAGAGCGCATACTTAGGTAAACCAACAGTATCTGAAGGCGATGATGTGGTTAAGCTCGTGATATCCTTTTCAATACTTAAGTCCGTAGAGGGAGTTCAAAAGTTCCTGGAGGAGGTCTTCCTTGGTAAGGGAGCCCAGGGCTAACATGCTTGTGCTTTTCGAGTCCTGCAAGGATGTCGAAAAGTACATTGCTGAAGACAGCGTCTCTATACTAGGTCTAGACGAAGGTTTTTTTGAGCTATGTAAAGACACTTTGGCGCAAATTGAAGAAGAGGTTGCCATCATACCAAGGCATGTAATTACTGTTGACAGGAGATCCCTCAGGCTAGCTATAAAACACCAGAGGCGTTTTAAGTTAACCACCTTTAAACCTTGTGACACTCAATCCGCTAGGGTCTTGGCTAAAATCAGAAAAAATATTGTACTACTTGTTTCACCAGACACTATAAAGTATGTTGATGAAGCACAAATAAACTTTCTTAAGGAATCCCACATACGCAAGTTTCTTGAAGTTGCCCTTGGAGAATTCATAAAGCTCTTGCTATTGCCAAGTACTAAACCCTTAAACATGAGCAAGGTCTTTGACAGGCTTGGAGACGTCATAGAGAGGGCCCTGAAGTTTGATATAGGAGTTACTGTAGCGGGAGCTGTTGAAAATTACCCAAAGTGCTTATTCACTAACCATATAGACGTGCTGCTCTTCTCCATGGGTTTCTCAAAAAGAGAGAGAAGAATGATATTAGAGGTTTACCCTCTGGAACTATTGAAGACGTGGTTAGGTGAGAAGTAATTTGGAGTACCTCAGCATAATAGCCATAGCGCTTGCCGTAGCCTCTATGCTCATAGCGATATACATAACACTATCTCTAAAAAAGAGTGTTGGTGTTCTTCTTGACGAATTAGCTGTAGCACTTCTGATTCGCAAGAAAAGCAGAAGGGTTAAGAGATATATACTGCTCAAAACTGTATGCAGTGAGGATGCTGATGTAAAGACATTTATACGGAATTTTGAGCAGAGAATCTCTAAGTTATTAGGAGATATAGGAAGAATTGAGTGTAGCTTAACAATTGCAAGTATTTCGAAAACCTCCAATAGAATGATTGTAAGGGTTTTAGGGGACTACAGATGCTTTAAGAGAGTATTAATGGCTCTTTCAATACAGCATATACTCTTTGGCGACTGCATAGCTATACCAGTAAGAACCTCAGGACTCTTCTCACGATTAAGGAAGTGGATTTACTGAAAGATGTTATCTCCTCAAGATCTTAACATTTGCGTTACAGATTCTAAGAATTTTATTGCCTTCTCAAACTCCGACTTACCCTTCTCAGATAGCTTATAAAGAGTCTCACCACCTACTTTAACAGGCTCAATTAATCCCTCTCCAACCATCCTATACACAACACTGTAAACAGTAATTGTGGACACCTTTAACCCCATCACACCTTTCAGCACCTTAACAATATCGTAAGCCTTCATAGGTTCAGAGCCCAACAACGCTTTTATTACATAAAGCCACAGAACCTCTACTGTAAGCTTTCGTTTAAGCCTCCTTAAAGCCCTGGACTCCATACACAATCAACCTGTTTAACAGCTATAAAAGTTTAAAAGTGCACTGCCTTTGAATATATACAGCCAGAAATATTTAGGCGCGTAAATATGATTAGAGTTGGAATTGTTGGCGTAGGAAACATTGCAGCTATGTTAGTTCAAGCTGTAGAATTCTATAGAAGGACTGAAAGAACTAATGGACTAATACACCACGTCATTGGGGGCTACAGAGCAGATGACATAAGGTTTGCATATGCAGTTGACGTATCAAAGCACAAGGTTGGCAAGGACCTTGCAGAAGCCATTTTTGCAAAGCCGAATAAGGTCCCGAAATACATAGACGTACTGAAGACAGGAGTAGTAGTTAGAATGGGTAAGGTATTAGACGGCGTAGCTGAACACATGATTGAAGATTTTGAACCTGCGAGTGAGCTAGAACCTTCAGAAAAGGATATAGTTAGAGAGCTTGATGAACATGATGTAGATGTGCTCATAAACCTGCTCCCTGTAGGTAGTGCAAAAGCTAGCAGATTTTATGCTGAAGCCGCTGCAAAAGCCGGCGTTGCTTTCATTAACTGTATACCAGAGTTCATAGCGAGCGATCCCTATTATGCAAGCATGTTCAAAGAAAACAACGCATTAGCACTAGGAGACGACATAAAAGGGCAACTAGGATCAACAATAATCCACAGAGCACTTGCAAGCCTCATAACAATAAGAGGTGCTGAAATAGTAGAGTCTTATCAGCTTAATGTAGGCGGGAACACAGACTTCAAAAACATGTTGGACCACAGCAGGCTAACTAGTAAGAAGATTAGTAAAACCATGGCGGTAGCCTCAACACAGCCAGAGCCAGAAAAACTTTTAGGCAACCTGTTTGCAGGACCTAGCGGCTATATACCATTCCTTGGCAATACAAAGGTGTCGTACATATACATAAAGGCGCTGGGCTTCATGGGACTACCTGTAACAATAGATCTAAAGCTATCTGTAGACGACAAAGCCATGGCTGCTGCCGTACTGGTAGATGTAATAAGGTTAGCAAAGGCATTGAGGGACAAAGATGTTAAAGGTGCTCCTGATTGGGCTTCCGCTTTTTACTTCAAGTACCCACCAAAGCAAGCAAAAAGTGATGAAGAAGCCCTTCTCAACCTTTACTTAAAGTTAGAAGAGCTTGGAATAGAAATAGAGCCAAAGAGGCTATACTTCTGGCACTACTTAAAGAAATAAAGAGTATAATCGCTTTTTACCTGCTTAAAACTCTACTTCTTCTTGTACCAACAGTCCAACCCGGTATACAATCAGATGATGATGCCGCTCCAAGCAGTAAAACTTGATTTCGTGAAGAACCCGCGACGAACTGATCTTCGTTAAGAAAAGTGTAGCTTATAAACAATAGACGGAAGCGTGCCGTGCATTACCCTAAGCCTCTCAACCTTAACATCACGAAGTTCACCCACAATAACCTCTGAAACTCTAATTGCAGATGTTATAAAGACAGCTACTGCAAATCCACTATTTTTAAGCACAGCTAGAATCCTTCTATAGAGTTTACCCAGAGCACCTGGCCTCATCCTATAGCCATATGGAGGGTTAAAGACAGCTATTGTAAAGTCTGTGCCTAACTCTACCTCAAGTTCTCTTAGTCTTGGTGTGAACTCTAGCGAATCACCTACTATAAACAGTGTAGAATCATCAACACCAGCACTCTTAGCATTTATAACAGCTCCTTCAACAAAAACCGGATTTATATCTACACCAACGTGAACTCTTTCCCCCTCCTTAACGCCCCTAGAACACAACCTTCTCAACACATCAACAGCCTCAGGAAAAATCTTTGCTAGGATACTCCAATTTATGTTCCTCCTAGTTATACACGGCACCTCAATTCCCTTAGTCTGTAGAGCAGCCTCTATAACTATTGTGCCCCCTCCACACATTGGGTCGTAAATTCCTACACCAGGCCTCCACCCAGATATCTTTAGCATAGCACTTGCTATTGTGTTCTTTAGCCCAGCAGGGTGTGCAAAAACCTTGTAGTTTCTCATGTGTAAAGAGGCTCTAGTTAGTGAAAGAGCTACAACAAACCTTGAATTGTTAAGCTCAACATATATCTCAACATCAGGCTCTTCAAGATCTACCCTAAGCCTTGTACCGCGAGTCTGCATGTAGCTATCAATTACAGCCTGTCCTGCAACTCTACCAATATCCATACTAGTAAAGCTGTGCACTCCTATTCTTTCAGGTCTTATAGCAAAACTCTGCTCGGGCTCAATTATTGTTGTAAAGTCGAGACCTTTAACAGCTCTGTAAATGTCGTCAAGACTATTAACATTCTCTTCTATGGTTACCAGGCTGTAGACGTTATTCGCTATGCGTGATCTAAGCACATCAGCAAGTCTATGCGGGGTAACCTCTACAAACACCCTACCACTTGCAGTACCCATAACCCTAGCCTCAGAAAGCTCCACAAGCTCATGAGCTAACACACTTTCAAACCCTGTGTCACAGGTAACAAGCAGCTTCACTAACAATCACCAAGAGAAGAGTGTCAGCCAGCCACCGCAACCTCACTGCTCGGTAGCGGTCGGGATTAACATCATCCTGTAAGTAAATATGAAAGCAAACCTAATAAGCTGTTTTCACGGAGCCTCTAAGGGCACGGAACAATTAGTGTACCTACAGCCTCTCCTCTAGCAGCCTTCACAACATTCTCAATATTGTAACCGTTGAATACTATAACCTCTATACAACTCCTCTTAACTACTTGCATAGCAAGCGGGTCTAGTAGTTCATAACCACCTGCTTCAAATTTCTGACTTAACACCTTTGCCAACTCATCAACAGTTATACTATCGAGCTTCTTAACATTGGAAAACTTCCTGGGATCCCTATCATAAACACCCTCCACATCAGTTGCATAAAGAATTCTCTTTATACCCAGAGTCTCTGCAACTATAGCAGCTACAGCTGCTGTTGATTGACCAGGCTGCAACCCACCAACAACAACAACTTTACGTGTGCTCCATGCCTCCTCAACCTCCTCTATATTCCTAGGTATTGGCACATAGGCGCGCTCTCCAAGAGCATAGGCGAGGAGTAGAGCATTAACCCTAGAAACCTCTATTCCAACCATATCTGCCTGCGCATTACTTAAACCCAAAGCTCTTGCACACTTAATATAGCTCCTAGCATAGGGTCCTCCCCCAACAACTACAGCCACCCTATACCCCTCATCAACAAGCTTACTGACAACCAGAGCATACCTCTCTATAAGCTCAGCATTCTCAGGGTTGATAATCTTACCAGAGATCTTCAATAAAACCCTATCGATACTCACAATAAAACACCTAGGAAACTAAAAGATAAGTAAAATTAAAAATTTTGAGCAAGAGCAAGTACCACTTCATTTAAGCACACTAGCAGGCAAATGCCTAAAGCTATAAGAATGAAGCTATATTCTCAGAAGCATACTAAGACATGAAATTGCCTAGCTAATGAAGAAGTCCGTAAATAGAAAGAACAAGTCCTTGAGCTGTTTATTAGTACCTCAAGCAGTAGCTCAGTAAATGCATTACTCGTATATACATACATCTGGTGCGCCATAACCATTCAACTACTTAACATGAATGTAATGCTATTCAAACACAGAAAAAGTTTGCTATGAAACTTCACGTATCTTATCTAGGCCAGCTCTGAAATACCTAATGTAGTTAGAGTACCTAATGTCACTACACATTTAAATAGCTATGAAGATGTTGAGAAGACTACTCAATCAATAAGGATGTTCCTTTTATAAAATATGGGAAGAACTGATAATAGACCTGTGCATTCCTCAGTACATCAGCTAAGAGATTAACAATTTAAAGCGTACATAAAGTATTACACATTCTTTACAGTAGAGATGCTGAAAGATTTAGCATACTTCCAATGAAAAAGTCCTATTACGAGTTTCACACTCTGATACTTAAAGAGAGGATAGATATAATGCCTATTAAAGTAAGAAAGAAGACTACTAGCAATGCACAATAATTTTAGCACTAGGAGAGGCTATACATTTAGTCAAGGAATGTTAGAATGTTGCATAAAGTGTGTAGAGCGAATGCGATCCACACCCTTTTTAAGTACATAAAACTTGCTTTAATTGCTAAGGCTGTCCATGAGCAACCATTTGTTTTATGCAGCTCCATGAGAGACATTAAGCTTAAGGTCCTAAATCAGCTCTGCTTAACTTTACTGGTGGAAAGTTAAGCGCCACTTAACTTCACCATAATTGCACATAGGACTCACAAACCCAGTTAAAGCGTCTTGAAGGCTACATGCAGTTGATGAGAGCTTATGAAACGCCATGAATCTGAAGGCCTCCACATACTTAATCTTTAGGCCTAGGTTAATTATTAGTAGTGTAACACATTCTATACATAAATAACGTTGTACTGCTTTCACATACACACCTAAAGTAAGGTCCTATACTGAGGCCTTAGCTCGTGAAAATAGTGCAGCTTATGAACAGAAATTCGCAATAATTGTGAACAGCGTACTGACCATTAGGTGAATCAGTGTACAAACTAGTGCATAACTGTGGATATTACGAATATGTGTAGCTCCTTACGCAAAAAATTGTGACACAACTAAACGCATTAATTGAGAATTAAGTGGAGAGGTAAACTTACTTAATAAGCATTATTTAGTATCTCTTAAAAGCTCTATGTCTACATCATACCTTAGAATTGCTACTATGCCTCCTAACATCTTGACTCTTTCACCTACAGGTGTATTGCCTGGTACAATCACTATCTCGCCACTTTTCTCTACAACCTTCCTCAACGCATCCTCAACTCTTCCACGAGCTTCGTTAAACCCGCTCAACATTTCATCAACTACGACAAGCTTTTCAACGGCTCCCAGGTTTGCAGCAAGTTCTACATGTTCTAGTCCATAGGCCACTTTATTCACATTTTTTATAAGCATGTATTCAAACTCCTCAAGTACTTTAGATGCTTTTTCAACTGCGGAATCTCTGATAATATTCCTTACCACATCTCTATTCAAAAGCTCTTGAAGTCCTGCATACCCACCGTTAGCTACAGTATCTACATACACTCTCAGCCTTCCATTAATAGCCTCAATAGCTTTCTTAAGCTTGTTCTTTAGCTCTCCTGGAGAGCCTACGACAATACCCTCGACACCAAACCTGTGAGCTATTTCCACAACTTTCTTAGCCAGGTCCTGGACAAGCCTCTCCTCAGCTTCTTCAAACCCCTCATCACTAAGTGGAAGAGATACTACCTCTGAATCTAAAATCTTCATACCCTGCATTTGTAGAATAGCTATAGCATATTCATCAAAATCCAGAGCAACAAGAAGTATATTGAGAGGTCTCACAATCTTCAAAATGTCATTAATAAGCCTCGGACTCCAAGAAGATTTAAATATTGTAAGTTCATCACCTACACCAATTGCTATTGTGTGGTGAGACCCCTTAACACCAAACCTATCAGGCCCCTCAACAACAACACCGTGAACCCTCAGCCTATTAGTAAAAGGCTGAAACTCCAACTTCTCAACACTAATAGCTAACATCATAGGAACCCTCCTCTTCACATTACCAATACTCACATCTCTTGTAGTACGAGCCTTAACAACATCACCCTTAGCAATAAGTAAACTCAGCAACCACAAATCATCATCACTATCAACTCTAACCCTAAGCACACCATCCCTCTCATTTAAAATCTCAAGCCTCACAAAAGCCCACCAAGACATTGCGGTGCACGGCCCCCATACTACTAGTGTAGTGGGCTTTGGCAAAACCCACCACACCGGGACTCTCCCCCGTAGACCCGTGAACGCCGATGTCAGGGGTTAGGATGCTCCCTTCCGGACCTGACCATCCCCCTGCAAAGGTGGTAGCCACCTCCCTCCAGAGGTGACCCCACCACCACCGGCCCCACGGGGCGGGGGTTCATAACGGTGTGGTGGGTTTTGCCAAAGCCCACTACACTAGTAGTATAGGTTACTGGCCCCCGCATGACGCCCATTTCGGCATGAGGGGAGGGCGAGCCCCCCAGGCCCTACCCGTGCACCAGATATTCGTACTATTTCTGTGTCTAATAAACTTTATGCATACTCTAACAAATCTATACACAGGTATTTCAACACCTTTTATTATTAATAGACATGTTAACTTCTTTTTTATCTATATAGAGCTACTTCTATTTAGTTCAATCAATTCTAACCAATATATTTATTAACCTTGAAGTGATACTGCTGTTCGCGGTGAATTGAGTATGGCATGTACAAAGCCTGTTAAGGTAAAGACACCAGCTGGCACAGAAGCAACTCTAGTACCAAAGAAAGTGTGGGCTCTGTCTCCTAAGGGTAGGAAGGGTGTTAAGATAGGTTTGTTCCAGGACCCTGCAACTGGTAAGTACTTTAGAGCCAAGGTTCCAGACGACTACCCAGAGTGCAGCTAAATTAGGCTACTAGAAAACTTGTAACTAAAAGTAAAAATAAATAATTTTTACTTTTTTACACATCTCCCTATGCACATCTAAAGGTTTTAGTTATATTTCTCGTAAAACCTCATCAATGCTCTAACTGTGCTATTATTAGCTGTCTATATTGATTGCAACTTAAAGCAAATGCATGATTTTAATCTTAGTAGCTAGAGGCTCTTTTGGTGTTGCAAAGTGAGAAAGTTTATGATATTGTTAGAAGTAGCAGTTCTTGTAGTATTCTCAGTCGTAGTTAAGCTTGGCCTGCTTAATGATGTCAACATATATGTGTATAGGGCTCTGCATATTGATTCTTACGTGATTCATCTTTTTTCGGAGACAGCTAGCATACCAGCTTTTATAGCAATCATTGGAGCCATTATACTTATGGATTTGACTAGGTTGCGAAAAGTAAGTACTTTTTCACAAGGACTTATCATAGCTATTGCTATTAACGTTCTCTTTGTATACGTATTGAAGATGTATTTACAAATCTATAGACCTGGGGTTCTATATGCTAAGCAAGCTGTAGAGATCTTGAGTGCTGAAGTATATGGATATCCATCAGGGCATACAGCTAGAGCATTTGCACTAGCTACACATTTCTTCACAAGGTTAAAGACAAGAAAGGTTGTCACACCTGTATTCCTCTGGGCGTTGGGGATATCTGTATCGAGGCTTCTTCTAGGTGTACACTGGCTTAGCGATGTACTCGGGGGTATTCTAGTAGGTATACTTTCAGCACACATAGCAAACCTAGCGCTAAAGCGCATCACAAAGGTGGTGCAAAATGAGTAAAACTTTGGAGAGAGCCAGTGACGTTTTTGAGCCATTATTAAAGCTCTTCAAAGCTAGAGCATACGACATCTCAAATGCCTAACTTTAGCACTTCACTATTTTTAGAGTGGCGCCGGGGGCGGGATTTGAACCCGCGCGGGGCAGAGCCCCAGTGGGTCTCGAGCCCACCGCCTTAGACCGCTCGGCCACCCCGGCAACAGTATTATATGGTGCTGCACACATCTATAAAGTTTTATTAGGGTTATTAATATTTTGTATGTAGTGTTTTACATTGCTTCACTATGATGCTGGGCTTCTAAGAGCCTTAGAGCGTGTCTATGGTAAGGAGGTTGCGAACTTTCTTAACTCTATTACAAGCCCTGGTTCTAGGCTTTATGTAAGGGTTAACGTTTTACGGACTTCAACTGGTATTGTTATTGATAGGCTTAGGGAGAGAGGTGTAGAGGTGTATGCAGATGAGGAACTTGAGGAAGCGCTATACTTTCCAGTTAAGGGTCCATTCAAAGTTAGGCTGTTAGACAAGAAGATTGTTGTAGATAAGAGGGCTGCTGAGTCCATATATATGGGGGCTAATGTTTACGCTCCTGGGCTAGTTGAGTGTAGGGATGTGAGAAAGGGTGATGAAGCAACGGTTGTTGCAGAGGATGGCACACCTGTGGCCAATGCTGTAGCTGTAGTGAATTGCGAAGAGGTGTTAAAGGCTGGTGTTAGGAGAGGTGTTGTTGCAGAGACTGTAAACTCTGTGTATAGGGCTCCTAAAATTAGGGAATTGCCTGAGTACCGAGAAGGGCTTATATATCCTCAAAGCCTTGCCGCAATGTATGTAACTCATGTTCTTAGTCCAAGACCAGGAGAGCTTGTAGTGGATACTTGTGCTGCTCCAGGGGGAAAGACTACTCATATAATTGAGTACTCCAAGGGTAAAGCTTATGTAATAGCCTTTGATCATTCGCAACGAAAGCTTGGTGAACTTATGAGCAATTTAGAGAGGTTGGGAGAGGAGTGTTTTGCGGAAGTATGGCGAGCTGATTCCAGGTATCTCCACATAGACTTCCCATGGATAAAAGCAGATAAGGTTGTTGTAGATCCCCCTTGTACAGCGCTTGGCGTAAGACCAAAAATACTTGATTTTAAAAGCTATAGAGATGTTAGAAACGCTGCAAAATATCAGGTGCAATTTCTACGCTCAGCTTTTCACATACTGAAACCTGGAGGTGTGCTTGTATACTCTACATGTACAGTAACGGTAGAGGAAAATGAGGAGGTAGTTGAGAATTTTGTTGAAGAAGTAAAGTGTGCTGAGATAGTTAGTATAAATATTAGTAGAGGTGTAAGGGGTGTTAGCGGCTACAGGTACAGTAATGCGTTTATAAGATTCCATCCTCACATTCACAATACCTCAGGCTACTTCATAGCAAAGCTTGTGAAAAAGTGTTGAGGAGCCTCTACCTCCTCTTTATCCCCAGGGTCTTTACAGGTCTAAAGCCTAGCCCCAGCTTAGCTAAAACCAACTGTAGTACATAATCGTCTGTCAAAACAATTACTTCATACCCCTGTGAAGAGAGTTGAAGAGCCAGGGCAAGCACATCCAGATCCGTTTTCGAAAGCTTCTCTAGCACGCCATAGCTCTTTGCTATCTCCACAGCTTTTGAGGCAAAGGTATTTGTAGGATTCTCAATCCTTACCCTCTCAATAGCCTCAGTAAGGTGTAGACGATGCAAACTTTCAAAATCCTTGACTTCCTCTATGACAGTGATTGGAGCATACAGCTCTATTCCATACATGAGGAGCTGTACCGCTGCTAAAAATGCTGCTGTATCTAATACTAAAACCTTCTTCTTATGGGGAGAGCCTTGCATAGGTAGAAAACCTTGAAAATCTTACTAGCTTAGCACTACACTTGCTTCCGGTTATCTCTACGTGCTCCCCTGCCTTCAGCCTATCCACTAATTGTCCATCGACTACGAGAGCTGCATCACCATGTATCACCCCGACTCTGAGCTTTCTATCGAGAGATATCACTACAGGTTTTGCATTAAACTGTATTGGTGCTATTGGCACTACAACCATACAACCTAGTCTGTGATCCACTATGGGGCCTCCGGCTGAGAGAGCATATGCTGTGGAGCCTACAGGTGTTGCTATCACAACGCCATCACAGGCAACACTATACAGTTTCTCCTCATCAATATGCACCTCCAAGCCTATCACTTTGTATCTGTAGGGCCCCCAACTTGCTATAACAACATCGTTTAGAGCTGGAGGTGCTATAACATCTCTCTCAGCAATAACTACGTTAAGCCTGGGAAACTCCTCTATAAAGTACTTACCCTCAGCAAAATCCCTCAACCTTTGCTCAAGTTCCTCAGGTTTTACCTCCATGAAGAAGTTTCTTCTGCCAGCCTTTACTGTAAGCAGTGTTATATCGCAACACTCGCGAAGCTTGTGAAGAAAGCGAAAGAGTGTGCCGTCGCCGCCTATCACAATTACTGCATTAACTTTGTCACTACCAGGCTTATAGATTTTGCTCCATGCAATCTCGTCTACTGCCTCTACATCTATGTACATATCTAGCCCTAGCTCTCTTTCCCCAAGCTCTAAAACCTTCCATGCAAGCTCCCTGCATATATCACAATTCTTTTTTAAAGTTATTGCAACTCTCACTCAGCTTAACACCGCTATTGGCTACAGCTTTACAACACTTTTTAACTGTTAAGTCCTCAAAGCTTTGTACAGGACTTTGCTTTATCACATCGCTTAGGTCAAGCACATAAAGATGAATTATGAGCTCTACACTCCTATTCCTAAGCTTTTCAATAAGCCTTCGATCAATGTCTTTAGCAGCTTTGTTAGACTCTATGGCAAGGGTTTCTTTGCCTATGAATTTACTTCTTCTCACAACAACTCTCTTATCATCCTCTAAAACAAGCTTACTGCTTCCTCTGGCCAGTACAACATCTTTGAACTCCTCAACCTCAAGCACAATGATAACTATTGCACTGTTTCTTTTAATAGCTTTCTTAAACTCTTGACTGAGGTCTGCAACTGCTTTATCTAGCTTTACACCCAGTATGCAGTCCCCTCGTGGAGTTACCTCGCTATCTTTTGTAAATTCAAATGTTGTTCTATGCAATGCTCTTATACTCTCATGACCTCTTGCTCTAAGAATTTCGTACGCCTTTACTAATTGCTCTTGAGGCATTTCAGGTTAATACCTGTTTAAAGTTAAAGAGTGTAGAGAGTAAAGAGTGTTTATGTGGCGTACCTTGCAGTTCTATGAAGAAAGGAGAAGGCTTGTTGAAGATTTGAAGAGCGAAGGAGTGATAAGGAGTAAGCTTGTTGAAGAAGCATTTCTGAATATACCTAGGGAATGTTTTGTACCAGAGCACCTCAGGTGCTATGCGTATGTCGATAGCCCTCTTCCGATAGGCTTTGGTCAAACAATTAGTGCTCCGCACATGGTTGCAATAATGACTGAAGAGCTTGCTGTACAACCACATGACATTGTACTAGAAGTTGGTACAGGGTCTGGGTATCAAGCAGCCATACTAGCGTATATAGTGGCTAAGGGAGGAGGTCATGTGTATACGATAGAAATTGTGCGTGAACTTAGTAAGAAGGCTGTAGAAAACTTTGCAAAGGCTGCCCCAGAGCTGTTAAACTACGCAACCTTTGTTGTAGGCGATGGAAGCAAGGGTCTGGAGCTCTTTGCACCTTATGATAAAATAATGGTAACAGCCGCTGCACCTACAATTCCAGAGCCTCTCATAAACCAGCTAAAGCCTGGTGGAAGGCTTGTGATACCTGTAGGTAATAGGTGGAGCCAAGTACTGCTGGTTATCGATAAGCTGAGGGATGGCAGTATAAGAATTAAAGAATCTGTGCCATGTATTTTTGTACCTCTTATCGGAGAATATGGATGGAGTAGATATGGTTATGAATAGTTTGCTTGGCTTATCAGGTTAAAGCTAGAGACTACTACAATTACAACAAAGCGGGTAATAAGTGCCTGTACCTGTATATCATAGCAGTTTGTATAATGAAGCATCTTAATGTGTTTTTAACAATAACAAGGAATTAAATGCAATGTTATATCGCATTAGAATAGATTGTGAGTAAGCTACTTGCAAAGGTGCTACAGTTATTGTTATTGTAGTTGCTTATCTGTTTACTACTTAACTGCACAGGTGTCTAACAGCTGTTTCAAACTCTTTCCTAAGCCAACTCGTATGCCAAACCTCTTATCAGTATAGAGGTATAGTAACTTCTTTGTCTGTAGCTTTCGCAAAATTAAGAGGAGTTCTTGAGGCTGGTAGTGAAGGTCCTCGCTTAGCTGGTCAAGGTATAGGTACGTACTGCCCCATTCTGTATAGTGTTTTACCATATGTCTTAGGATATAAGCTTCTTCTTCAGAAAGATCCTTTGAGTTCACAATTCTTTCCAAGCATTTTAATATCCTCTCTACCTGTGCCTGCTCAGTTATGGGACTAGGTACTTGTTTACCCACATTTGAACTAGTATGCCTAACAGCAAAAGACTGTATTTCTGTCTCACCTTGTTTAGCCTCTGGTGTTTTCCAGTGGTTTTCAGTCCAAGGAACTGATTCTAATACTAGTTTCTGGGCTAACTGAACCACAGTGTAAGGAGTTAAAACGTGTACATTTAGGGTGTGGAGAAGTGTTGCAACATATTCCTCTCCCTTCTTCGTCAAAACCCAGTAACCAGATCTGAACTCTACATATCCACGAACCTTCCAATAGCTCAAGTAGCTACTAATAACTTTGTTTTTCTTTCTTAGCAAACCAGCAATTTCAGAACTTCTCATAGGTCTTGTGTACAGTAATAGAAGAATTGCTTCAACAACCCTAGACCTGGGCCCTTTATCGCTTGTACCTGTAGCCCTGAGTTCAAGTTGTTCAAAATTCTTAAATTCCTCTTTACCACGTGTCAAGAAGGCACCTTCAAATTCTTTGAGAACGCCACTTGTTTCCTGGTCTGCAGAGCCCTTAGGTTTCAACGCAGTCACAAAAAATAGAATATAGTTAGAAACGCAATATATTTCACATAGCGCAGTGCATATAAATAATGCTTTTAAGCTACTTACACACTTAGAGTTGTTCACGCTATTAGGTGCAGAGGGATGCCTATTTAGTGTAAATGAGAAGCTTTCTGTTGATAGGAGGGCTTTGAGGCAGATAATAAAGGAGCTGAAGAAATGGCGAGCCCATGCAACAACACTACTAAGCCTTTACATACCGCCTGGAAGACCAATAAGCGATGTTGTTAATATGCTTAGGCAAGAGCTTGCAATAACAGAGAACATAAAGCTTAAGCAAACAAGAGACGCTGTTCAATGGGCTTTAACAACAGCTATTGAGAGACTATCTATGCTTAGGGAAACTCCGAAAAATGGTCTGGTAGTGTTTGCCGGATTGAATAGGGATACAGGTGACAGTATAGTACTAGTGTTTTCACCACCAGATCCAGTACCAGTTTACTTCTACCGAACAGACAAGGAGTTTCACACAGAGTTCTTAGAGCCCATGATTGAGGAGTCTGAAATTTATGGCATAGTTATCATAGAAAGAGATGAAGCTACGATAGGACTATTAAAGCCTTCTGGAGTACAGGTACTCGACGAGATAGAGTGGTTCATACCTGGGAAGCACCATAAAGGTGGGCAGAGCCAGCGAAGATTTGATAGAATAATAGAACAGATGGTCGAGGAGTTCTATAAGCATGTTGCAGAAAAAGTGAATAGCTATTTCTTACCTCTCGTCGAGTCTGGAAAGCTTAAGGGAGTTATCATAGCTGGGCCTGGATACGCAAAGCACGATTTTCTTAAGGAGGCAGACAATCTTGATTACAGAATAAGGAACCTGATAATAGGTGAACCAATAGATGTTGCTTACCAGGGTATTGTAGGGCTTAGAGAAGTCGTTATGAGAGCTAAGGATATGCTAACTAAGCAGAGGTATGTAGAGGTTCTCAATATATTTGAAGAGTTTAAATACCACATAGCTAAAGACGATGGTCTTGTTGTTTACGGGCAGAAGGATGTTGAAGAGGCTTTAAACAATGGTGCTGTAGACAAGCTACTTATATGCGATGATCACCCAGATTTTGAAAAGCTGGAGAAGCTCGCAACAGATAGAGGGAGTAAGGTAGTGGTCATTCCGAGTTCTATAGATGAGTACCAGTGGTTTAAGGACACATTTGCGTGTATAGCAGCTATAACAAGGTATCCTTTAGCAGTATAGAGATAGAATAACAAGTTATTAAGTATGTTCGATATACCTATATGGGCACTCTCTCCAGAACTTGTTGCATAACTCTGCTTCAAATTTTGTTAAGGGTCTATCGAGTATCTGGCAATATGCTATGACAACACCTGTCTCTATTTTTGTAACCACAGCCTCGGGGCACTCTATAGCAATTGTTGAGGGGAGCGCATGAATAGGTGTGTACACCTTCAACCTTTCTTTTCGGAAGAGCCTTTGCGAAGATTGAATAGCTTCAGTATAGTATGCACAGCTTTTGCATTCTTTTTCTGAGAGGCATCTAGCTACATTCACCACAGCATCTGTAGGCTCCGGAAGCTTTGGAGAAGTGCATACACCGTGTTGGTACCACTGACAAGGCATGGCAGAACCCTATCTTAAATACTCTAGGCAAATTTTTATAAACAGTATTACTCGTAGTTTACACTTGTAGTTTACTTAAAACCTATAAGCTACTCTAGAAGAAAAGCAAAAAGATCGCCAGAACGAGCTTAAGAGAAGTGAAAAAACTTTTGGTGTACATAGTTATGCCCCCAAAAAGCAGCTCGACAAAAGGATCATATGGAACTGAAAAGGCATTGAGAATGCATGTAGAGGAAAGCAATATAGCTTTGAAGGTGCTTTACGAAGACCCAGACATCATAGTGGTTACAGCTCCTAATGAGGATGAGCTTAGGGAAATAGTTCTAAACATGCTGAAGGAAGGCCCTAAAACTCTTAAAGATATACATTCAAAGCTTGCTGGTATAGCTAGTGAAGACAAGATTAGAAGGTGTTTAGTTAAGTTAATGGATGAAGGCATTGTTATTGTGGATGACGATGGGAAATACAGGCTACTTGGGGCAGAAGAGCTTGACGGAGGTGCAAGGGAAGAGGAGGAATATATAGACCTCTACTAGCTTTACAATTCCATTTTAGTTCCGCAATAGGGGCAGAACTTAGCATCGTAAGGAATCTTAGTATTACAGCGAGGACATAGCTTAAATGATGGCAGTACATGGTTTGGCAAGTAATTTAATATGGGTGCAGGTGATACCATTGCTTGTGTTGGCTGCTGAGCAGGTACTAGTATACCTTTAAAGCTCCTCATATACTCATTCTTAACATCCTCTCTCATTAAGTGCAGGTATACTTGAGTAGTTTTCAAGTCTTTATGCCCTAGAAGCTTTTGCAAAGAAACTATGTTTAATCCTCGCTTTAGGGCTTCTGTAGCGAATGTATGCCTCAATATATGTGGCCTTACTTTAGAAGGATTTACTCCAGCCCTTTTAGCCAAACTCTTTAGCCTTTTATACAACCCACTGTAGCTTAAAGGTATAATCCTCGCTTCAGAATCAAAACGCTTTAATGCTATTAGTTGTTGCAGGAGCTGATATGTTAGATCCCCCATTACAACAATTCTTTCCTCATCATACTTGGCATTCTTAACTCGAATCTCCCTAGACTCCAAATCAATATCGCTGACCCTAAGGCCTAGTAACTCCTCAGAGCGTAGCCCTGATTCTAGCATTAGTGCAAGTATGAGAAGATCCAGGAGATCTCTGGAAGCATTAAAGAGCTTAACAATATCATCCTGCTTTAGCGCTTGAATCTCCTTTCTCTTAGGCCTTTTAACCTGAGGCACTTTAAGCCCTAAACCAAGCCATTCAAAAAATCGCTTAAGGAAGATGGAATAGTAGTAGAGTGTAGCCTCTCTTGACTTTCTATCACCATATTTTTCACCTGGAAAACCGCTCTTAAGCCTTTCAATTCTCCACTTGAACACATCCTCCTGGCCAAGCTCCTTTACGCTTTTCCAGTTAACAAAGGAAAAGAAGTCTGTTAAAGCAACTCTATAACACTTTACAGTCTTCTCATCAGCACCAGCAGCCTCTAAAATAGTTAAAAACTTTTCAATAAGTTCCTTCGAATTCAGCTCAAGGTAATCAACAGGAGCTTTACCAATATCAATTCTAGGCAACCTAGCCCCACAAACACAGTGAAAGAAAGAGAATTTTTGAAAACGAACACAAAACAATTATGTGAAAACCTTATAACGCCTAATACAATAACTGTTAAGGTAAGCCGGGGTCGCCTAGCCTGGTAGGGCGCCGGCCTGCTAAGCCGGTGGGGGACCACCCCGCGCGGGTTCAAATCCCG
>Ga0326760_1000025_pt1:0-27500 | contig 95870 bp, 104 predicted proteins | sample GCREP_S_FD_207668 | JGI IMG/M metagenome (GOLD analysis project Ga0326760, IMG submission 207668) | Hot spring sediment microbial communities from Geyser Creek Basin, Yellowstone National Park, WY, United States - GCR.EP_S | ecosystem: Environmental > Aquatic > Thermal springs >... | reverse complement strand
TGGTTCGGCCGAGCCCCGGGGCCCATGAAAAGGGAGCGGGGAGCGATCCCCCGCGCCCGTACCGAGAACCGCCACAGGTGCCCCTGGGTGAGGAGCCCAAGGCGTGCGGGGGCTAACCCGGGCTAGGGAACTCGGCAAATTGGCCCCGTAACTTCGGGAGAAGGGGTACCTGCGGTTCTAGGGTAAACCCCTGGAACCGCAGGTCGCAGTGACTAGGGGGTCCTGACTGTTTAATAAAAACATAGGTCCCCGCTAGCCCGAAAGGGTGTGTACGGGGGCCGAATCCTGGCCACTGGCGGTCCGTGAAACCGGGGTACAACCCGGCGAAGCGCCGCTGAAGGCCGGGGGTAACTCTGACCCTCTTAAGGTAGCCAAATGCCTTGCCGGGTAAGTTCCGGCGCGCATGAAGGGATCAACGAGGGCCCCACTGTCCCAGCCCGGGTCCCCGTGAAGCCCACGGAGCCGGTGCACAGGCCGGCATCCCCCCGTAGGGAGAGAAGACCTCGTGGAGCTTTACCGCAGCCCGGCGTTTGCCCCTGGTCTCTGTTGCATAGCGTAGGCGGGACCCTGTGAGGGTGGGTCTCTGGATCCACAGGAGGGGCCAATGAAACACCGCCCAGCGGGGACCGGGGGCATTACCCCGGGCATGGTCCCGGGGGACAGCGTCGGGTGGGCGGTTCGGCTGGGGCGGCACGCCCGCGAAAAGGTAACACGGGCGCCCAAAGGCCAGCTCAGGCGGGTCAGAACTCCGCCGTAGAGTGCAAGGGCAAAAGCTGGCCTGACCCGGCTCTTGACAGTAAGGAGCCGGGCCGGGAAACCGCGGCCTAGCGAACGCTCGTGCCCTCCTTGGTGGGGGCCGGGCATGACAGAAAAGTTACCCCGAGGATAACAGGGTCGTCGCGGGCGAGAGCCCACATCGACCCCGCGGTTTGCTACATCGACGTCGGCTCTTCCCATCCTGGGGGTGCAGCAGCCCCCAAGGGTGGGGCTGCCCGCCCATTAAAGGGGAACGTGAGCTGGGTTTAGACCGTCGTGAGACAGGTCGGACTCTACCCACGGGGGGTGCGGGCCGCCTGAGGGGAAGGTGACCTCAGTACGAGAGGAACGGGTCGCCGCGGCCTCTGGTGTAGCGGTCATTTGACAGGGTGTATGCCGCGTAGCTACGCCGTAGGGGGTAACCGCTGAAAGCATCTAAGCGGGAACCCCTCCCCGAAAAGAGGCGGCCGTTCCCGGGCGAAAGCCCGGGAGGAGGGCTCCCGTAGAAGACGGGGTTGATGGGGCGGGGGTGAATGCCCCGAGGGGCTTACGCCTCGAGGGGTGCAGCCCACCGCTCCCAATAGCCCGACGCCGACCTGGGGCGGGGACCGGGTATAAGCGGGCTTGTGCAGTGCTCATCGAGGGTTCATGCTTCTGCTTACTTAGTTAGGCTTTTCTCCCCTGATTTCCATATGGAGTCCCAGAGGTGAGTTTAGATGGCGTCAGAGGACAAAGTTCAGCAGGGTAGTGAAAAGCAGAGGGATCCCAAGAGGGTCTGGGTTCAGAAAATGGTCAAGAGCGCTAAGCTTCACCACAAGCTATGCCCTTTTTACGACAGGAAGAAGAGGTTTTGCTTCTTAAAGCTGGGCGAGAAGTGCCCACTTGATGGTAGGTTTGAAAACTGCTCTGTATTCACAGGGTTTCTGGAGAAGAGATACGATGAAATTGTGGCTGCAGGCAAGCCCCTGCCAATAGACTTTGAGGACCCTTTAGTGCAGTTTGGAGTGACTTAGCAATGTGCCTTAACGCTGTTAATGATTTAAAGCTCTGCATAGCTAACGCTACGGGGGCTCCAGTAGAGAGACTTGCTAAAGGCCTTGACATTCCCAAGGAGGAGTTCGGGGACTTTGTAATAGTGCTGCCGAAGGCCGGCATCGATAGGGTGCAGGCAGAGGGAATAGCGGAGTCTATAATGAGGTGCGGGCTTATTGCCAGAGCAGAGTTAAAGGGAATATACTTAAACATCTTTTTAAACAGAGAGCTGTTTTCATCAAAAGTGCTGGAGTACATTGTAAACGATAACGAGTATGGCATTTGCAGAGAAAGAGAGCCTAAGAGAATAGTTGTAGAGTATGTCTCTGCAAACCCCATTCACCCACTACACATAGGAGCAGCAAGAAACGCTGCTCTTGGTAGCTTCATAGCCACAATACTTAAAGCTTTTGGAAATAACGTACAGACAAGGTTCTACATAAATGATGTTGGAAGACAAGTTGCAACAGTAGCACTAGGCTTTAAACTACTTGGTAAAGTAGAGATACCGAGCAATGCAAAGCCTGATCACTGGATCGGCCTTATTTACGCAATAACCAACACAATTGCAGAAATCCAGAGCATTAAGAAGAGGCTTAAGACGGCCACAGGAGAAGAGGCTGAAAGGCTTCGAGAAGAACTAGATGAGCTTACAGCAGATGCGACAAGGCTTTGGAAAGCCGCGCCAGACATATTTAGCGAAATTTCGGAAAAGCTTAAGGATATTGATTTTGAAGAAGAGCTCTCCAGGATCATGAGGGGGTATGAAAAAGGTGAAGCAGAAGTAGTGCAACTTATCAGAAACGTTGTTAGTGCATGCATTGAGGGGTTTAAGCAAACTCTGCAGAGGTTTGGTGCAGAGATAGAGGTTTGGGATTGGGAAAGCGATTTGGTGTGGTGTGGAGATGTTGAGAAAGTGCTTAGAGCACTGAAGAGAAAGGCAGTAGAACACAAAGGGGCGCTGGCTCTGAGCTTTAGCTCTATAGACAGCGCTGAGCTAAGGGAGAAGCTGAGAATACCAAGAGAACTTGAAATACCGCCTCTAGTCCTTCAGAGAAGCAATGGAACAACACTTTACACAGTTAGAGACATTGCCTACACATTAAAGAAGTTCAGAGAATTCAACGCTGATAAAGTCATAAATGTGATAGCCTCAGAGCAAACCCTTCCACAGGCTCAGCTAAGGCTAGCTTTGTACATGCTGGGCCATGTAAGAGAAGCAGAAAATCTCATTCATTACAGCTACGAGATGGTCAATGTCGAGGGTATGAAGATGAGCTCGAGAAGGGGCAGAATCATAACACTAGACGATATGCTTGACGAGGCTAAGAGGAGAATTATGGTTGAGCTTGAGAAAAGAGGTAGTGCTTCAGAAGCTATAGCGGAGAAAATGGGGGTAGCTGCTGTAAGGTTCTACCTACTCTTCGTATCTCCAACAAGACCTGTAAAGTTTTCATGGGCTTTAGCACTAGATTTTGAAAGGAACTCAGCCCCATACCTGCTCTACACCTATGCGAGAACAGAGGGAATATTTAGAAAAGCTAGGGAGTTAGGCATTGAGCTCGATTGGAAGAAACTGCTTAAAATTATGGATAGGAGCTTCACAATTAGCGATCGCAGGTGGAGGCTTGTAAAAATGGTTTCAATGTTTCCAGAGGTCATGTACAAGAGCTATGAGGAGCTCGATCCATCAGCACTCGCACTATACCTGCTTAGGGTTGCTGATGAGTTTAACACGTGGTATGATGAAGAGCCTATTGTTGTTGAAAAGGATGAGAAGCTAAGAGCCTCAAAGCTTCTCTTGGCATATGCCATAAACAGGGTTCTGGACAGGGGATTGCGGATATTAGGTATAGAGCCTGTAGAGAGGATCTAGGTAGACAGCCATGTTAAGCGGGTGCGAAGAAACGGTGAAGCTTTATGACATAGAGGGTTATGCGCAAGCAGGGTTTGTAAGGAATGCAAAGTATATTAGCTGTGGAAAAAGCAAAGTTAAGATCTTATTACAACTTATTAATAACAAAGTAGTATGTAGTCCCTGCCTTGATCAGCAAGTTGCAGAGTTAAGCAAAAGAGTTATAGAGCTGTACAGAGTAGTTGAGTTACAGAGATGATGAGTGGTATTACCACAGAGCAACGCTGTGAAGAAGACGCTAGACTCTGATTCTAAGGGGTTCAGCTCTTATGTAGGTTCATATTGATTTAATGCGGTCATCGCATTATCTTCTTTCCCTTGCACAGCTTCTTGGGTTTGCATCCGCCTTGGGGGCGTTCAGGGCCGCCCCAGGGACCCCACATCTTGAGTTGCTACCCTCGGGGAGAGCCCTGAAGGCTCTTCACCCCTCACAGGAAGCACCATCAAAATACACAATAATAATATTAAACCTTATAAACCTATATGAAAACCAAAACAGTTGCGAAAGGCGCGTCCTAGTACAGTTCTTCATAATCAATGGGAATCTTTTCCTTTAGGCTGAGAAGATAGGCTTATGTAATTACACATGGGGTTTGAAAACAAGTTTGAGAGTTCTTCAAGGGCTATAAATTTATAAGCCTAGAAAGGGCAAGAGCTGTGATGCATGTTATAAAAGTACGGTTGGTGAAAAGATAATGCAGTTCTGCCCAAAATGCGGAGGACTTATGATGCCTGTGAAGAAGGAGGGTGGTGTAGTAGCTTTAAGGTGCAGTAAATGCGGGTATGAGCTTCTGCCTCAGGGCAAGGAGTATACTGTAGGTGTTCAAACAGCTTCTGTAGATAGGGTTAAGACAACGTCAGTTATTAGTGAGGGTAAGAAGGTTGGTAGGAAGAAAGAGGAGATAGAGCAGGAAAAGGAGGAGTACTATAAGGAGGTATTCTTAGAGCTGCTTCACGAGGAGGAGTATGGTGAAGAGTCATAGAGCTTTTGGAATCCTTGGTAAGATTTTTAGAGAAAAGTGAGAGAGTTTCTGAAGCCATTTTCACCACACTTATTGATAAGCTTTTGGGGAAAAGCAGTATAGCCATAGTACACTGCGGCTCTGTAGAAGGAGTGGCAAAGCATTTAGAAACACTCCTCAGAATATCGCTAGGAAGAGTAAATGTAATAACGATGAATGGTGACTACATTTATAATACTGTACTGCCTTACATGGCCGATTTTATTGAATATGCCTTATTATTTTCCTCAACTCAAAGCCAGGGATGTGCAAGTAGGGTACGGCAAGCGCTCAAGCTCTTAGGCATAGACTTTTACGCCTTGCTACCTAAACCTATTCACGAGGTAGCAGGTTATGCGTTAGCAGAAGGAGAAAATGTCATGGAGCTTGACGAGGCTGTGTACAGGCTATCGATTAGCTTAGCAAATATAAAATTAGGCTTGCACATTGGGAGAGGGTTAAGGAGGGTTAGGAGGATGGAGGCAGAGACCAAGCTCTCTAACATAGCTAAAGAAGTTATAGAGTTTTACAGCAATGCTATTGAAGCTGCTGAACAGTGTAACAGTGTAATAGTATCTCAAGCACTAGCTTCCGTTGGTGAGGAGCTCGGAGACCTCGGGTACCTGTATACCACAGTGGATAGAGCGAATACATGCATAAAGTTTGCGAATTATGCAATGCTGTTTTATACCACATCAGAAGAGCATATTGTACGAGAAGCACTTTTAGCAATGGCGAAGACTTTCCCAGGCATTAAGCTTGTTCACGTAAGGATAAACACTGATCCCCTTACAGCACCGCTTTACGGCCTAGTACTAGCACTATACATAAGGCTGAGAAAATCCATTGCAGCAGAAGAGAGGCAAAGAGTGATATAAGCTTTTAGCCTCACAAAACACTATTCATTAAGTGACTTGAGCCAATCACGTGGGCGCCGGGGTAGCTCAGCTGGTAGAGCGCGGGGCTGTTAACCCCGTGGTCGGAGGTTCGAATCCTCCCCCCGGCGCCATTTCCACAAAATGATGAGGCTCGAAAGGGTTGATTTAGTGATAGGCTCGCGCAGGTCTGAAACTCTATGAAGATCTTCCTTGGTGTTACAGGGGCTAGCGGATGTGTTATTGCTCTTAGGCTTGCCGAGGTTTTGAAGAATTTAGGACATGAAGTATATGCAGTGGTTTCTGAGAAGGCACTTATGATTGCTGAATATGAATGTATAAGTAAAGGTTGGTTTCTCGATAAATTGACAAGCTTTGCTACTAGCATATATAGAGAAAGTGATATTAACGCTGACATAAGTAGTAGCAGTAATGCACTGGATAGCTACATACTGGCTCCAGCCTCTGTAAAAACCATGGCGATGATCGTTCATGGCATTGCCGAAAACCTCATTGTGAGAGCAGCCCTCATTGGCTTAAGAATGCGTAAACCAGTAATAGCTGTTGTAAGAGAAGCTCCACTAGGTATTGTAGAGCTCTCAGTACTTCTTAAAGCAGCTAAGCTTGGTGTTTTTGTAGTGCCTGCTGTTATAGGCTTCTACACTTATCCGCAAAGCCTTAAAGACGTAGTGGACTTTATAGTAGGTAAGGTGCTAGATGTGCTGGGCATAGAGCATGACTTATACAGACGATGGAAGGGGTCTAGAGCTCCTCTATACCCAGATCCTTGCGAAGTCCTCTACGGCTCAGCAAGCTCTTCAAGCTCTCCCTAGTCTCCCTCTTTTCAAGCTCCCTCATAAACTCGTCCTCACCTTTATCACTAGTCTTAAGCGCGGCAAGACACCTTCCATCAGGTAGGAGGTACCTAGCTGTACAAGAGGCATATTGACACTTATGAATAATACACACATCGTTTACCCACGAGCACCAAGCAACGGGCTTACCATTAACAAGCTTTACCATTAGAGCTCTTTTAGCACATCTAAATAATGGACATGAGGGATTGCACTGCGTGCCCAGGGGTTTAGGTATAGGCTCGTGGTGCCTCTCCCCTGGTTGGGGCCTTCGTACCCTATCTTCATGTACCTCCTCCTTTTTACTGTAGGGATATGCCCCGCGCCTGTCAATGTGTTGAGAAGGTTGCTTTAACACGTTCTTTCTATCTTTCAATTAATTCACCATATGAATGAGATAGGTTAGGGAGGACATGGCTCAAGTGAAGTTATATCTTAACCCATTTAAAAACTATATAGTTTACAGAGCTTTTTTCCTCATCCACTACAGCAAGAACAGATCTTTTTCTAACACTATGGCTTAATCTGCCAAGCCCAACAATATCAACTGCTTTAAGGTAATCTTTTGCAGAGGCAACTGTAACTACATATGGTGCGTGCTCAAGACCAGGCCCCAGTTCATATACTGTGAAATCAGCTCCAAATTTCATACCGCTTCTCACTATATAGCCTCGCTGTCTAAGATCCTTAAACACCAAGTACTTTCTTTTAAACTTTGGCATTAAATTCATAAAGTGCTTTTCCAAGGTTTTACAATCAATTCTCTCAGTACCTAATATGGGCTCTGCAACCCCTTTTTCACATAGGTACAGAGCTTCATACATGGAGAGTACTAACGGAACTTTATACACAGTGTCTGGTTCAGGCTTTGAAATGCCTAAAGGTTTTCCTATAAACATCTTGAAAAGCTGTGCAACTTTCTCAACATCTACTACAATGCTTTTCCAGCCAACAACATGCACATCAAGTTTCAGCTTTTCTTGGCTTGGTACAGACATAGTATTGCCTCGTACAGATTTGTAACAGAGTGGGCTAGGGCTTCCATGTCTAGCACTATTAAAACCGGCAACATGGAATACGCGTCATCAGATGCGAAGTCATTAATGTAGTCTTCCAAATCAATTGCTATTCTTGACATTTGGCTCAAAAGTTCCTCTGATTTTTGGGATCGTGAGAGGTAGGCGTTGAGAAATCCTTCTACAGTTTTCATATACATGTTTAGTAATGCCACAAACTTTTGAACGCTTAGGAGAGTCTTTTCATTACTGCTCAGCTCTCTCTTACCTATGGATAGTAGATGTAGCAACATTTTGTGAATGTTTTGTAGCATTTGATTAAATGCGTTTAGCAAGTTCAAGTAGTGAAGATTATGCAATAATACTGCAGAAGTTTGAGCAAAGTGTAAGTGTATTGCCTTAACAGCTTCTCTACAACTAGCATACATAGCCAAAGATTTCAAGATCCTATTCTTAGCACTTTCAAAGCGCAATGTAATAAGGTCTCCTAGCACCCTATCAACTTCTTCAACAATTTCAATAGATTTTGTAACAGAGTTTCTAATGCCTTCCAAAATGTTTTCCTCAGCTAATGAAATCTTTATCTGCAGCTCCCTAGGCTCTATAACATCGCTTGCCAAGCTACCTACACCATGAAAGTTAAACACTTTACAATTTGCTCAGCTTTCAGCTTTAATATTGATAAGAAGAATATAAATACTTTGTTGAAATATCTATATGCACCTTCTCTAAGACTTTAATTCTTCACATTCTTCATGTAACTACGGTATTGGGCTAAGTCAAGAACATTACAGAAAATCCTTATAACTTAATAACTTATAAACTGGTATACAAGCTAAGAGTTTAATGAGTAGCCGGGTCGTCTAGCGGCCAAGGATGCGGGGCTCTGGCCCCCGTGACCGGGGTTCGAATCCCCGCCCGGCTACCAGCAACTTACTTTTACATTCATTGACCTGAGCATCATGCCGGCAACCTCTATAATTATCTTTGCTCCTAGAAATGCTGTTGCTTCTGTTGGGTCGTAGCGAGGTGTTATTTCAACAATATCAACTACATAAACATTTTCATCAATTACTTGATTTAAGAGCTCCAGCAACTCCAATGGCATTACACCCAAGGGTTCTGGCGTTTGTACGCCTGGAGCGTATGCAGGGTCTAAAAAGTCCATGTCTATAGATACATACTTTGGAGCTTCTCTGCACTCTTCAATTGCCTTAGATAAGCCATCCTTAGTTTCTCGAGATACTTTGCTGAGAACTTGCACAACTTTCAATTTACTATCATTAGCGGTCTTTACATAGCTTACTTCTTCTCTACTTAACGCTCTTGCACCCATGAGCACTACTTTTCTATGGGGAACCTCGTCTATTATACGCCTTAAAACTGTTGCGTGATTATATCTTGACCCCAGGTACTCTTGCCTTAAGTCACCATGAGCATCAAAGACTACTAAACAAGGCTCTTTAAACTTCTTTGCAAATGCCTTAAAGGATGGAAGCGTTATTGTGTGTTCACCACCTAAAATAAATAATCTTCTTTCTTTAGTTAAAACTGCATATACTACCTGTTCTATTCTATTCATAGACTCAATTATATCACCTGGTGCTAGCACAACATCGCCAAGGTCATGAAAGCCAACGCTCTCTATATCAATGTTTGTAAAGAATGTGCAAAGTTCTAAAGATTTCGAAGCTTCTCTTACTGCTCTTGGTGCTTCAGCAGACCCCCCTCTATACGACGCTGATATATCCAGAGGCGCACCCATAATGATAAATACTGCCTCTTCTAAATCTTTACTAAAGCCTAGGAAATGGTGTTTTTCTGCAGCAGGACTTATGTACAAATGTTGTGCCTTGTACATAGTTATCACAATTCATTAAAATATATAACACTATAAGTTTTAAACATTAAGAATGCAGAGATAGCCTAGGCTGAGACGTAAAATGTCATCAAAGTACGATAAAATAATTGACTATGCAGTGCGAAAGGGCTTTTTCTGGCAGTCTTATGAAATTTACGGAGGGCAGGCAGGTTTTTATGATCTTGGACCACTTGGGGTCTTGCTTAAAAACAATATTATGGAGCTGTGGAGAGAATTCTTTGTAAAGCAGCATCAGGAATTTGTAGTTGAAATAGAGACTCCTATGATAGCGCCTGCAATAGTGTTTAAGGCAAGCGGGCATGAAGAGAATTTTACAGATTATGCTGTTGAATGTCTTCAGTGTCACAGGATATTTAGGGCGGATCACTTAATAGAGGAGAGGCTTGGTGTATCAGTTGAAGGACTAGGGGTAGAGCAGCTTGAGAAACTAATCAAGGAAAATGACATTAAGTGCCCTGTATGCGGCGGAGCTCTTGGAAGTGTATACAGATTCCTTCTCCTATTTCAAACTTACATAGGACCTTACTCACCAACAAACCTAGCTTACCTAAGGCCTGAGGCTGCTCAAGGGATGTTCATAAACTTTAAGCGTGTTTACGATCTTGTAAAGAGAAGACTTCCCTTTGGAATTGCTCAAATAGGTAAGGTTGCTCGTAACGAGATTTCGCCTAGGCAAGGGCTGATAAGGCTCAGAGAATTTACGATCATGGAAATAGAGTTCTTCTACGACGAATCTAATCCGAATTGTGATGTACTTTATGAAAACTGCTCTGATGAACATATAAACATCTTGAGAGCTGAAGATAGGGTTAAAGGTGTTGATAAATTTACTTCAATCCTAACAACTGAGGCTGTTGATGAAAGAATTATATTGAGTCCCTGGCTTGCATATTGGATGTGCATAGCGAAAAAATTTGTGAAAGCACTTGGAGTGCCAGATGATAAAATGTATTTTGAGGAGAAGTTGCCTACTGAAAGAGCGCACTACTCTAAGCAAACATTTGATCAGATGGTAATTATAGAGAAATGGGGTAAGCTTGAGGTCTCAGGACATGCGTATAGGCATACATACGATTTAGAAAGACATATGGAGTTTAGCAAAGCTGATTTATATGCAATTAGGCAACTCAAAGATCCAAAGGTAGTGAGGAAGAGCATTGTAAGGTATGATAAGAATGCTATAATAAATCTCTTTGGCTCCAAAGCTCCACAAGTATTTAAAATACTTGCGTCCCTGAGTAGTGATGTGCTTGCAAAAATTGTTGCAGAATCTCAAGGAGATAGCATTGTTATTGAAGGCATTTCTATGCCCAAGGCTGTATTCAGGGTAGAGGACGTTGAGGAGAAGATATGGGTAGAGAGAATTATTCCACATGTAGCCGAACCCTCATTTGGTGCTGAAAGGCTTCTTTACATAACCTTAGAGTACGCGTATAGTGAGGATGGGGGCAGAGCAGTGCTGAGGTTTCCCAAGAGAGTAGCTCCCATAAAGGTAGGCGTAGCATCTTTAGTTAATAGAGATCCGCTAGAAGGAATTGCTTACAGGATTTATAAAGAGTTGAAGAAGCATTACTATGCTATGTATCTTGAAGGAGACTCTATAGGGAAGAAGTATGCTCAAGCTGATGAACTTGGCATTCCATATGTAATTACAATTGATTACGAAACCCCAAAGAAAGCTGATGTAACTATTAGGGATAGGGATACAAAGAGGCAGATAAGGGTTCCCATAGCTGATGTTATAAAGGTTATTGATTCAGGGCTTAAGGGCATAGACATTTTCTCCCTAGGATACCCTGTTATTGAATATGCAGAGAGCAAGGAATGAAACACTTTTTAAGCTACAAAGACAGGTAGATGATATGACGTGTGTTGCTCTCTAAGGTGTCTTCGTAATTGAGCAATGAAAAACTTGAATCAGAGCTTGTTGAAAAAGAGGAGAAGCCTCAGGAGAAGGTAGATTTAAAAAAGCTTTTAGCAGTTATACCACCTCCAACTGAGGTGTTAGGTAAAAAGCAGCAAAGTATTAAAGAAAAGAGAGTGAGGCTGCTTTACGATGATAACATTAGTGAAGATGAGGCCAGGATTTCTCCTATATTAGCCAAAGAATTAGGTGTTAAGGAATGTATTGAGGTAAGTGTAGCAGGGAGGAAGAGGTTTAAATTTAAAGTCTATATAGATGATAATGCCTCACCAGAGCATGTGTATGTGAATTCGGGGCTTATGAAGAAAAACGGCATTGCAAATAATAGCATATGTACTATTAGAGCTATTTAATGATGAGGATTTAAAATGAGCTTAGTAACGCTTTTAGAAATAGCTGTTCATAAATACGCTAGGCACATAAGAAGGTGTAAGCGCCTCAGGATAGAGCCTCTTAATGAACGTGCTATTGATGTTGTCAAGAGGCATGTAAACAGGTTAAGGAAGCTTGCAATGGAGTTAAATAGCATCCTTATAAGTATAAACGAAAATACCATGCATAATATGGATCAGGACTCTTTAACCCGACTATACTTGCTAACATTCTTTATATATGAAGTGGCTTTAAGTGAGGAGGAAGAGGTATTAAAGATGTTGCTGAAAATCCAGAATAGATTAGGAGTAGAGATAGTTAGTTATAAAGATATTGAACGCGTCCATATGATTAAGGATTTGGCTGGAAGAATCAATACTTCTCTTCAATCCTTATTGAAATAACTTAAAATAGTAAGGATTATCGGTTTTAACTTTTTAGCGCTTTAATACCGTCAACTATTTAAGTTAGAGAGATAAAAATAGCCAGAGATTACCTCTATGTAGTTAAGCTTAAATTAGTTTATTTTGCGAAAGGTTTATAAGTTTTTGCAGAGTAAGCTTAGAAGGCGTTACTCAATGGTCATTAGACCTTCTGAGCCTTCTCAAGAGGACATATTATCGCGTTGCCCTAGTGGCAACATTATTTATGATGAGGTTCGAGGCGAATGGATATGTGCAGATAGCGGTGAGGTTATTGCAGAGCATGTAATTGACAGGGGACCCGAGTGGAGGGCTTTTACAGCTGAGGAGAGGGATAGGAGGAGCCGTGTTGGAGGCCCCATAAATGTAGCGTTGCATGATAGTGGGCTTTCAACTGTTATTGATTGGTATGATAGGGATTTTGTGGGTAGGAAAATAGATTTGAAAAAGAGATTAGAGATGATGAGGATCAGAAGGTGGCATAGTAGGATGAGGGTTCAAAGCGCTGCGGAAAGGAACTTGATGCAGGCCCTTGACGAGATGGAGAGATTAGCTGAGCAACTAAACTTACCTAGAAGTGTGCGAGAAGAAGTAGCCATGATATACAGAAAGGCTGTTGAAAGAGAGCTTGTAAGAGGTAGGGCTATAGATAGTATGGTTGCAGCGGCCATATATGCAGCATGCAGAATTCACGGGATTCCAAGAACACTTGACGAAATTGCCAGAATTTCTAAAAGTGCTCGGAAGGAGATAGCAAGGTGCTATAGGCTACTTGTACGAGAGCTCTCTTTAAAGATACCAATAGTTGATGCAGCTGAGCATGCTCAGCGCATAGCATCAATACTTGGGTTAAGTGGAGCTACTGTTAAGACGGCTATAGAAATTATTCAAAAAGCTAGGGAAAAAGGAATTACAGCAGGAAGAGATCCGGCAGGAGTAGCAGCTGCAGCTGTATACATAGCAGCGTTACTAAACGATGAGAGGAGAACTCAAAAAGAGGTTGCAATGGCTGCAGGCGTTACTGAGGTAACCGTTAGGAATAGATACAAAGAGCTAACCAATGTCTTAAGTAGCGAAGGCTTAGAAGAAAAAGAGAAGGAACTTAAAAGTAGTAAGAGTAAATAGTAAATGGTTTTAAACAGCACAGCACTAACAGTTAGCTGCAAAATTTATAGTAATTCTCTCAATTTTTAAACACAATTTACTACTTATTTAACATCATCAAATCCAAGGTCAGAGCAATACACATTTAAATCTTGGCCTTAATGAGATAGAACACGCCTTTACTCATCACGTATTATATGAATTTATATGTATCAAATGCATAAACTAGTCAACAAAATGCAGAGAACGCAGGGGTAATAGTAGATATTCATAGGTGTTTAAAACTAGTCATAGATGGCTGTTCTGAGGAAATCCTCATACAGCTTTCAGAACCTTTACTTCATCGCTACGCACCTTTGCTATAACTCTATAACCACAGTAAGGACATCTCACATTCATCATAACAGTAAGTTGGGATTCGTCAAATTCTCTCCCACAACGCACACATAGGTACTTTACCATAGCATACCACCAAATAGCTGAAATTTATTTGCTGAAATATGCTTTTAAACTCTTCTACACAAATCTTTATGGGCATGCAAGCAAATGAAAAAAGATGCGTACTGTGCAGGTTTACCACCAGAACTATGTATACAATTAGAATTAGAGTCTCAAGTAATAAAGGTAAAGCTCGAGCATAGAAAAATGGGTAAAGTTGTTACAGTAATTGAGGGAATAGATGAAAAAGCTTTTGATCTAAAGAAACTAGTATCATACCTAAAAACAAAACTTGCTGCTGGTGGAACTATAAAAAATGGTAGAATAGAGATTCAGGGAGATCATAGAACAAAGCTTAAAAAAATCCTAGTGGATGAATTTGGATTCAAGCCCGAAAATATAGTGTTTATAGAAGAAGAATAAAGTATAAGTATGTTTTTCAATTTCATTAGTGAGAAACATATTTTAAACCTCAAAGTGCGAACCCATGATTACATATTTTTAGAGTATCAGAGCGAGAGCTTTTCATCATAAAAGCTAATTATCAGATGGTTTGCTTTTCTTCATCTCTTCACTAGCTGAATAACAAACTTTGCGAGGCTTTTAGCAGGGTTTATTCCTGTTACCTTTTGAATGCCTCTCCACTGAGGGGCTGCATTAACTTCAAAAACTACGTAACCATTTTTTGATTCGCCAAAATCTATTCCTGCATAGTAGAGTCTAAGCACATCTAGAATTTTAAAGGAGTATTCTTTGAGCTCTTCATCTAGTTTTTCTATAGGTTGAGCTATAGCTCCTTGAGATATATTTGTTTTCCAGCTACCTGGAGTTGTCTGTATCCTATAGTAAGCAGCAACAATTTCATTGCCTATAACTAATACCCTTATATCCCTATTCGGCTTCTCTACGTATTCTTGAACATATATTGGTTGCTTTATTTGAGCCAATGTCTTGCCTATAGTATACGCCAGATCAGGGTCTTCAATTTTCAAGACCCCAAGACCTAAGCTTCCAATAAGAGGCTTTATTACTGCCTTAGAAAATGTCTCAACAACTCTTGTTGCAGCGTAGAAATCCTCTAATACAACAGTCTTTGGAACTGGTATTCCAGCCTTACTAAGTAAGCAAAGGCTCATATACTTATCCCTAGCAGTAATAAACGACTCCACGGGATTAATTACAGGTATGCCTTCAAGTTCCATGTGTTTAAATAGATCTACTCTACGTAGAAACATTTCAATAGTTGTTGCAACTCCTAAATCACGAAGTACGATAGCGTCGAGATTTACAGGTTTTAGAGTATTGGTAAAGACAATGCTTTGACCATTTCCTATAACAGAAGCTATGCTAGAAGGTCTTACATAGAGAGTGTCTATACCAAACTCTTCGAGAGCTAGTATTATTTGCCTAACACTCCACGGAGGTGTAGGTTTATCAGCTACAACACCCACTTTCATATATGCCGCCAACCCGCCTTCGCAATTAAATAAGTTTTACGCTAAATATAAATGTTATTGCAAGTTGATGTAGAATTTTGAGCCACTGTATAAGTATTGTTGATATGTATATAGCGTCACGCTCTCCGGCTCCGCCTATAACTAGGACATGGTTAGTGAAATGACGCCGTATGTAAATGTAATGAAGTAGGTCTGAGCCAATTATGATACCCACCTGGGTTGCAAGAGGAAGAGCATAGCAGTAAACAGTGTGGTTATCACAAAGAATGTAGGAAGTAACATAATATGTTATTGTGTAGCTAACTATATTCACCGCAAAGAGCTTTTCCATGATTATTGTGTTAAGAGCTGAGAGAGCTACGGCAAGACTTGTAAGCAATGCGAATAAATGAATAGAGGAGCAAAATTCTAATAATACTGGAATGAGCATTACTATGGACGAGGCTAGGGGTATCAAGGCTCCTACAAAATCTAAACCCACTTTTACAAGAGGTATTTTTAAGATCCTTTCTCGGCTTTTCATTATAATAATATTTACAAGAGCTATTACAACAGTAGGTACTACGGTAAACCAGGGGTGTTTAAATACATAGTAAGAGTACATAATTATAGTAATAGAAAATAGCACACGAAGTACCACACTCATAACAGCTCATATTATGTGATTAATATGGATAAGCTAATAAGATCTCACACAAGACAATTTTTAGTATAAGGCGTAAAAATTGATTTTAGATGTTGTTAAAGCATTATTTTATGCTTGTAGTAGCTATCCCAAAATAGCCTCGCCTCACAGGTTAAGCTCTTCAGATGACTATGAGTTATGTATATTATCAGCATTAACTCCTGCTGTAGCACTTCATGACCATGTAAATAAGATTGTGGATGAGTTTAGGCATGGGTATAGAGGTGTAAAAGACTTAGAAATAGGGAAAACTATAGCAAAAGGAATAGCACTTCTCTTACAAGATATAGGATACAGAACCAGCATCCCAATTACAGTAACAGCAGTGATTGTTATATATATTGATACATGCTTCCAGACCATTGCAAAAGATTTTCATGATGCGTTAAGGAAAATCTATAGTGCTATGCACTCTACTCCCTCAACCGAAGTCGCAGAATTAGCCAAGCTCTTGAGAACTGCTGGAGGAGATTTCGCTAAGGTCATAGAACTTAACGAGCTTTCCGAAAGAAGGATAATTATGGAGGGTGTAGACCTAGCTCACTTCTTCTCAATCTTATCACAGCACATCAAGGCATTCGAACCCCTAGCCCACCAGCAAAAAGCTTTAGAATCTTTGACAATTGTGGAGAAAGCTTTTAAGAATCTTCACGATATCAATGCAGCACTCTCAGTCACATTTCTTGAGTTAGCAAAAAGTTTTCTGCCAGGAGGCATAGAGCTAAGTAAAGCTAAATTATCAGATCTACTAAAATTAGACATAGCCTTCAGGAAATCAGGACGCGACTTAAGCCATTTAATGCCTTACATAATGTTTGCATCACTTTACATTATTAAGGTCTTAATGTAATGAACGTAACACCTCTTCTTGCTGGTAACGAAACGTTATAAATAACGGTGTCCTTAATCACAGCCTCAAGTCTTGCTGCATTATGTGCATGACCATGAATGGCAATGTCAGGTCTTATCATCAATTCCTCAATTATTGGGTATCCTAAGTAAGGATATATTGATGGTTTTTCACCATATATGGTTAAATAGCTTGAGGCATAATGTGTTACAAGTACTGTGTAATACCTGTTTTCTTTGCATTTTACAATAGCCTCAGATATGCTCTTCAATCTCTCACTATAGATAAGCCGTATGTTCTTTATATTCTTCTCCTGCCATGCTGTAGGCTTCTTCAGAACACCTCTACTTCCAATGAAACACACTTCAAGATTGTTTAAATTAAGTACATGTGATGTTTCATTAAGCCACACAATTTCAGGATATTTATGGTAATATAAGTCCTCTGTGCCCATATACTCCTCATTACCAAATATAGCTATTACAATAGGTCTTTTAAAGAGATTTGAGTAAAATTGCTTTAGAATTCTGATAGTGAGCTCCATTGACTCAGCCTTTCCTCTATCTACGATATCTCCTGCAAGTACAATTGCATCAATATCCTTAATTTGGTATTTGTTTAGCGAGGTTATGAGCAAGTTCAGGTATTGGGATGCGTGTACATCAGAAAAGGCGAGTATCTCCACAGACATGGCCTATCTACTGACAATTTCAGCATTTTAACTTATAAGATTTTAACAAGCTACTAGGAGAACTGTATATAGTTTAAGAGTTGGTGAAGATCAATGTTGAGACCTAGGGGATGTAATTCAGCAGGACATAGGGGATGGTATGAAGTTAAGTGTGGAATTTGTGCAAAGAAGCTCTATTTAGGCGATGATATAATATACTTCTGCCCAAAATGCAACCCTAAGTACAGTATATACTATTGTCAAGCCGATGCCAAAAGACTTCACATGAAATGCCCCTTCTGCGGAAGCGAACTTACATTGGCCTTACACTCATCATAGGATTGACCATGTCTCACACAGAACTCTTAATTGATGAACATAGAAAGGCTGTTTTAATTTTTGAAGAGGAGAAGGTAATTATAATCCTAGATATGTACCCATGTGATGTCGATTTTTCAGAGCTTAAAAGTGGTAATAGCGTTGAACTGGATAGAGTAAAGGTAGTTTTTCAAGACATTAGGGTCTCAGAACCCTTCCTAATGGGCAAAGTGGAGTTTTTATGTATAATACCGGAAGAAAGATGTGCTTCTATCAGTGCGATACTTGCAATTCCTTACAACTTTTATAAACAAAAAGGTCTTGAGGAAGTACTAAAGGAAATTAGGAAGTTTCTACAGCAATATGAGAGGTGCATATCAGTACAAGCATAATCTTAGCACCTAACGCTTGTTGTGAATCATTATAATAAGCTAGGGCTAGGGTATGAGGCTCACATTTTAAATTATGCAGGTGTAGCTGAGTATTACAATAGATGCTACTCTGGTGTTACTGTAATGAGACAGGAGATAGCTCTGAAGAAGCTTGTTGAATATGTAGCTAGAAAGGCTGCCTTACTGACCCAGAGATATGAATTAGAAGACCTAGTAGCACCTTCAATAGCCCCCTTCTTCGAGAAAGTTATTGACAAAATGGTTGTGACACTTGTAAAGAGAAATGGGGGGTTACGATGTAATCTTTGTGATAAGGGGCCATTCACTAAGAGAGGGATGTACCTACATCTGATAAGGGTTCACTCAAAGGACATAGAATTCATGGTACACGAAGAGCTTAGAAAATTGCTCGAGGCAATGAGAAAGTGACATCTTTACCTGAGATAGCAATTTTTATGTTTTTAGAACCTTACTTCTAAAGTCTGCGGCATTGTGAAGTAAGGAGAAAGAAAATTAAATAATTCGCTTAATTGTATTACTGTTTCAGTGAGTCTTATGTGATGCTGGTAGTAGCATTTGATGTTAATGGAATGCTTACCCCCATTTCAAGTTCATGGCTATTTGCACATTTAATGCTAGGTAGTAAGCAGCAAGCTAAGAAGAATTTTGATCTCTACACTGAAGGGCACATAACTTACGGGGAACGGATTTACAGAGAGCTCTCCTTATGGACAGGATTACCTGTTGTTACCTTTAATAAAATTCTCTCACATTTACTGTGGAGAAGCGGTATAGAGGAGTCAGTTAAAGTTAGGCAAAAGCATAGAGGTTACACTCTATTTATTGCAGTTTCTGGTGGCTTTAGTTTCGTTGGGGAAAGAGCTGTAAGGGGGCTCAGATTTAATAATTATAAAATGGCTATACTAAAAATATACAATGGCTTTTTAACAGGCTATGTGGAGCGCTACATTGATTTGAATGGAAAAAGGGAGGCCCTAATAGAGTACATCAAGAAGCGACTAAGTGATAGAAAAACTAAACTCGTATGTATTGGTGATAGTATAAATGACGTTGAGATGTTCAAGTTGTGTAATTTCTCTACAGCATTTTGCTTTAATAAGAAACTCTATAGATATAGCAAATACATTGATATATTTCTTCATACATGCAATATAAAGAACTTGGCAGAGTCGCTTGGCGAAGTAATAACAATGCTAACCAATAAGTAGGGGGTGTAATAATCGTGGTACCTAGAAGAACAGGGTCTGATCTTAAAGTAATCATATTAATAGCCATTATCCTTACCCTAACACCTTTACAAAGTTTTTCTCTTCAATCACAAAGTAATGAGATATTCATAAATGATCAGAATGTTTTATGGTTGTTCACAAGTAATGTAGCTCCTATTCAAAAAACAATTAAATCATTCAAAGTAATGTACTCTTTTAGTAAAGTGGATAGCATATTTTCAATTTATTCAAATATGCAAAATAATATTTCGTTTAGTGTCAACATCACTATAAACTTTATTGGCAGAGAGAGACTTCACTACCTACTTACAGCAGTTACATACAATACTTCTTCTATAACTATAAAAGAAAGTGTTGAAGGCACATTAGTAATTGATTGGAAAAGCATTGTAATTCAATGGCATAAATATGAAGTAACTACCCCTAGTTTATACACAATCTCGTCTCCTATGTGGGTTTCCCTCAAACCGTTTCTAAATGAATTGATAAACAATAGGCTTTATAATGTTGGAAATGTGGTTAAAGATGGTAACGGTATATATGTCTTAACTACACAAGACGGTAAGCTAATATCAACAATTAGCCTTATAGATGTTTACTTAAATAAATCAAGCTACCTTAATTACTACTTAAGGGAGGTTAAAGAATGTGATACAATAGATTATTTGCCTATGAAGACCGATATAAGGATTAACATAAATACGTATAAAGAAGTAATGAACTACTCTATACATGTAAGCGGTCTTACAGCTTCTGATCCTCTTGATTCATATAGAGCTATACCATGTCTCTTACCATCTTTAGTACTTGTACAAGATATTGCTAAAAGAATAGAAGCAAACGTAACAAAAATTCCTATCTCTACACCAAGAATAAGTGACAAAATTCTTAGGAATATACTTCCTTCATTCTTAAATGTATTTATGTCAAGAATATTAGAGGGGTATTCCAGAATCTTCTTACTCCAGAATAAATACACTAATACCATCTTTGTTTCAGCGTTTAATAGTACAGATATAGGTTATGCCATAATGTTAAGCATATACAACATGAACTTCACTTATATTAATGATGTAAATGTCTATAAAAATTGGCTTTGCAACATCTCAAGTTACATGGTTACACCATATATTGATGGAGATTTTTGCAAAACATTACAAGAGGCTGTTGTACATATAAATGTGACAGGCTTTTCACAATCTTCAGCATCAAATAAACTTGATGAAACATTTACTCAATTACTCGTTGTAACTATAGTTATGGTCTCAATAGAAACAGGTATAGTAATATACATAGTTCTGAACGTTCTAAAGCGCAGGGCTTAATTCAAGTCTAATATATACCCATTAGTGTCATTGCTACCAGCCTTCTCCCACTTATAAACCTTGTCTTTACACCTCTAGTTCTAAGCATTTCCTCTACATACTCAACTGTAAGTATTGAAGGATTAAGTGCTTTAGATCCTACAATGAAATTACACGCATAGCCAAAGGATGGGATCCACACTTGATACTCCATAACATGGGCAAATACTTGCTTTACAGTATTAGCAACATCATTGTATACCTCGTCATAGAAGTACTTTGACCCTGCCTGTGTTACAACAATGCCTTCAGGGGTTAAGATGTTTGATATTTTTATAAAGAATTGCTTGCTGTAAAGATCTTTTGCAATTTCACTTGAGTAAGGGTCGGTCAAGTCCATAATTACAACATCGTATTTTGACTCTCTTGCAAGTTCTTTTTCCACAAATCTCTTACCATCATCAATAACTATTCTTGCTCTCTTGTCAAAGAAAGACCCACAATGCATTTCAGGTAAAAACTCTTTAGATAATTCAACAACATCTCTATCTATATCCACCATAATAGCCTCCTCAATAGTATTATGTTTTAAGACCTCCCTAAGTGTAGCGCCTTCGCCACCACCAATTATTAGAACTCTTTTCGGATTTGGATGCAATAACATTGCTGGGTGAACTAAACTCTCATGGTATATAAATTCATCAGCAACTGTACTCTGAATGTAGCCATCGAGAATCAAGGCTTTGCCAAAGTCTTCGCACTCAGCTATTATGATCTCCTGAAACTCTGATTTCTTTATAGCAATGAGCTTCTTTACCTTTATAACCATTAAACTGCTCTTACCAATACCCTGAACTACAACAGTGCCTAATAACATTTAGCTACACCAGTACTAAAATTCAAAAATATTTAAGCACAAAAGTGTTTCTCTGTCAATGAAATAAAAATGCAGCTTATTTTGACCTTAAGATCAGCCTCAATTAAAGAAGAGATGTTTTTGCCACTAGAGAATATTAAGATTTTGTCGCACTTTTACTAAAAGGATTTAAACTTTTCATTAGTATAGTGTTATTTGATGAACGAGTATTCACAAGATTTTACTTTAGGCAAACATATGTAATCGTTATGTACATGATGAGCATGCTAAATACTGATACATAATGATGTGGGGCCAAAGCGCTGAAGAAGTTGTAGTAAAACACTTATCTATAGCAAATGTCAAGAGCGCATAGGTGTTGTACACCACTCTGAATGCTTTCTATCTGATAATGCTATTCCCCTTATGAAGTTAGCTTGGTATAGAGGTATCTCTAAGGCTGTATTGTTGCTGGGATTTCTTATTACCATGCTATTAGTGCTTATCTTTTCTATAATGATTGTGTTGCCCACAACCATGCCTGCTTTAGTTAATTTATCAGTTAAATCAAAATGAAATGAGCATAATATCCTAGTTATCTTTATAGGAACACCTTCTTTAATTTTGAGTAGAGGGCTATCATTAATTATTTCCTGCAGTTCTTCTTCACGATATTCAGGCAGCCCTGGTATAATGTTTCCATGCGGGCACCTGCAGGGTTTATTCATAAATATCCAGAGCCTGTTGAAAAACTCCTCAGGCATGTGTTCAAGCATATGGGCATAAATATGCGCTTTTACTAAGTCAAATTTGAGATAGTAATGCAGAAAGTATTCAGCAAGTCTATGCTTCTTAATTATAGTAATGGCTATAGCCCTACCCTTTGGACTCAGCTTTACACCTTCATAAGGAAGTCGCTCAATAAGTTTACCGGCTTCCAAGCGCTTTAAGATCTTTGACACTGTTGCTGCAGTAACTTCAAGTTCTCTTGCAATGTCACCTGTTTTAGCTATTCCAAAAATCTCTTCAAATTTATATATAGCCTTCAGATAATCCTCAACACTCCTACTACTATAACTCAAAACATTACCCCGTAAACTGTGAGAAACGAGTAAAAGTAGATATATGTGTTTTCCCGCTAACGGCACTCGATGGTGCTCGTGAATACCTGTAATTCTGTTAGCGGGGTTGCATTTCAGTGCGGGTTCCCTAGCTTCACCTGTACTTCATGAGTGGCTGACGAGCCTAACGCCACGGGATCACCCATCTGATTCTCTGTACCACTGCAGTGTAGACCATCTAAGAAGTTGTGGTGAGTGCAGAGGTATTTTAAACATTGATACCAAGTGTTTACACGTATTCACAGATATCTAAACTTGCTGTCAGTTCTGTAATAGACTTCTTGAGTCTTATCAACATGTGCTCCTGAGCATGCCGGGTATGCTTACTTTATGATTGTAGACTTTAGCAGGTCTTACTATTTATGTACTGACTTGTAGGAGCTCTACGCATTTTACTAAACTTTAATCTGCATATGGATGATCTGAATTATTTAGTTCAATTCTTCCATAACTAGTTGTGTCAGTGTAGCAGCAATAACGTTGAAGTAATCTATAGCTAAGTAGTAGATATTTAAAGATGTTTGTATTAAATCAAAACTTATTACAGCTCTTATTGAAAAGCTGAAGTGGTATAAAGCCTGAAAGTTTTAGAATATCTGATTGTGAAGACATAATTATAGTGAAGACAATGCTGTTGAAGAGCTCTTTTTATAGAATATTGCAAGGTATTGCATTCCTATTGACTAATAGTAAGAAGGTTAGGTTAACGACAAAGAAAAATAAGGAAGATTACATTACTGATATTGCTACAGTTCTTGCAAATATCATGCTGGTGGGCAAAGAAAAAACAATTAAATGTCAGTATTATGATACTTCAACAGGCTTTTGCACACTTTTAAAATTTGATGTAGATGTGCCTACACTACATGTTGCTAACGTTGATGGGGTTTGGAGAGTAAAAGTTGATAAACATCCAGAGATATGCGTTGCATGCCCTTATTGGAGAAGTAAATATGGTTGAGACCTCATAATGTAACAATATTTTCAATTCAATTAATAAGCATCAGATATTGAACTGCATTTACAGAAGAATGAACGCCAACTTATTTAAAGCTCTTTAACTTATGAAGAGTTATTGTGTCTTACTATGTTAATTGTAGCTCTAGATCCTCCATATGATGCAGATGTTTTGAAGTGGATTGAATACCGATATAATTTGCTTAAGCCATACGTTCAAGGTTTTAAAATAGGATTGCCAGCCATTTTGGAGGTAGGCTTTAAAGCCATAGGTAAAATTCTCAAAAATTATGAGGGGCTATTGATTGCAGACCTTAAATTAGCTGACATAGGTGATATAATGTGCATTTCTGCAGAGCGCGCTTGGATACACGGATTTAATGCTATTATAGCACACACTTTTGTAGGATATGAGCAGGCATTAGATAAGCTAAGCAAGCTGTGCAGAGAAAGAATGCTAAAGCTTATTCTTGTCGTCTCCATGTCACATAAAGGCTCAGCAGAGTTTATTGACAGACATGTCGAGGAGTTTTCAGAGCTCGCTAGGAAAGTCGGGGCTTGGGGTATCATAGCACCTGCTACTAGACCTAATGTTTTAAAGAGGATCAGGGCTTTTGTTGGAAATAACATAAAAATATTAGCTCCAGGTATAGGAACACAAGGAGCTGAACCGGGAACTGCTATATGCAACGGAGCTGATTATGAGATTGTTGGCAGGGCCATAACTCATACCGAAAATGTTTTAGAAAATGCTTTTAAGATAATAGAACAGCAGAAAGAGGAGGTTGCAAAATGTCGTGGCTTGCAATAGAGCTTCATAAACATGGTATGGTGAAAATAGGAAGATTTAAACTCACATCAGGTCTTGAAAGCCCATATTACATCGACCTCCGGCAATTGTATAGCTATCCGGAGTTAAGAAATAGAGTTGTAAGAGAGCTTATAGAAAGGTTTGAAGTCATTAGGTACAGCGATGTTATTGTAGGCATTGCTACAGGTGGATTAGCGCTAGCAGCATTCATTGCAGCAAAACTGGATAAACCGTTGGCGTATGTTAGAATTGAACGAAAAGAACACGGCACAAAGTCTTTAGTTGAGGGAAATGTTATAGGAAAAAGAGTTGTTATAATAGATGATGTTGTGACAACAGGAGGTTCAGTAGAACAGGCAGTAATGGTTTTGAGGACCTCGGGTGCAACACCTCTTGCAGCAGTAACTATAGTTGATAGAGAGCAGGGGGCAAGACATAGGCTTAAGAGTATTGGAGTAGAGCTTTATAGTCTTATAACATCACGAGAAATATTCGAGGCATTATACTCTACTGGATTATTATCAGCTAAAGAATATGAAGAAATTATAGATTACATAAATAAGGAAGGTGCAAAGAGTCAGCATAAGTAAAGATAATAAGAATTCAAATACCTTAAGGTTGGCGAAAGCCAAAGAGCTTATATTTTGTTTTAAATTAATACTTGTGGCGGGTTTTAGTGAAGAGCTCCTTTTACCAGCATGATGTACTCTCGATACTGGATTTTAGCCGAGAAGATCTTGAACTACTGTTTGGCTATGCAGAGAGAATGGAGAAGAGCATAGATACAAAGCTAAGCTTGTTATTTGGTAAGATGGTGGCTTTAGCATTTTTCGAACCTTCAACAAGGACTAGGCTTAGTTTTGAAGTAGCTGCAAAGAGACTTGGAGCTGACGTAATTTCTATTACAGGTGAAGAAAGTCTTAGTATAAGTAAAGGAGAGAGCCTTGCTGATACCATTAGAATGCTAGATACGTATTCAGACCTAATAGTAATTAGGCATAGATATGAAGGTGCGGCAAAATACGCTGCAGAAATAGCAAGGCACCCAGTAATAAATGCTGGTGATGGTAAGCAGCACCATCCGACACAGGCAATGATAGATCTTTACACGGTTAAGAAATTGTTTGGCACAGTGGACGGCCTTAACTATGGCATTCTCGGGGATCTGCGCTATGGTAGAGCTTCAACGTCATTCATATTTAGTCTTACGCTATTCAAACCAAAAAAAGTTTACTTGATATCTCCAGAAAGTTTGAGGGTAAGGGAAGAGGTGCTACATGTTCTAAAGGAGCGCGGGGTGGTTTATGAGGAAAGGAGAAGTTTAGGTGATGTTATAGAGGAGCTTGATGTTTTATACGTAATTAGAATTCAAAGAGAGAGAATACCGGATCCAATAGAATATGAGAAAGTTAAAGGTTCTTACAAAGTCACCTTAGATTTGCTAAAGCGTGCTAAAAAAGAGCTAAAGATATTGCATCCTTTGCCAAAGGTTGATGAAATAGATGAGAGAATAGATAACACACCTCATGCGGCATACTTTATCCAGGCAAAATATGGTATACCTGTACGCATGGCACTACTAGCTTTAATTTTTGGTGTTGAACCTTGAACGAAGAGCCTACACTTGTTGTCTCAAAAATTAGAAACGGTACAGTAATAGATCACATACCTGCAGGTAAGGCTCTAGACATACTTAGTGTTCTTGGCATTGCCGGAAAGGAGGGGTTGAGAATAGCTGTATTAATGAATGTAGAAAGCAAAAAGCTTGGAAAGAAGGATATAATAAAAATTGAGGGGAAGAGGCTATCACCACAAGATGTAAGTGCAATTGCACTCATAGCTCCTACCGCAACAATAAACATAATTGAGGATTTTGCAGTTGTAGAGAAATATAAGGTAACTGTACCCAACATTGTAGTAGATGTATTAGCGTGCCCTAACCCTACTTGTATTTCAAATAAGAAAGGCGAGCTCGTCAGGACTAGGTTTAAGCTTGTATCCGGAAATCCGCTTAAGTTGCAATGTGAATACTGCGGTACAATAATTTCAGGTGATGAGGTAGTGAAGTTTGTTATTAAGAGAAAGTGAGAATAAAATAGTCAAGTATTTCTTCAAACCCTTTAAAGTCCTTGAAAATAAGCCAGTAGCACTCGATACCTATTTACTAGCCATAGAGCCTATAAGCATGCTTAACGATATTGATGTTAAACCATTTAATTTCTTTAATATATGGGTGCCAGGGGTAGATGAAATACCACTTAGCATTGCATACAAGGTTGAGAAAAAGCTATTCTTTCTGTATAAAGTAAGAGGTATAGGTACAAAAACGTTAGCACAACAAAAAGTAGGAGCCTTTATAGGTGTTAAAGGTCCCTTGGGCAAAGGGTTTGAACCCAAGAAAGGTGAGAAATGGCTTGTTGTAGCAGGAGGCATAGGTGTGGCACCGGTACCCATGCTAATTAAAAAGACATTTGAAGTTGGGGCAGAACTTGATGTATTTTGGGGTGTAAGGAGAAGTAGCGAGTTCTTTAATATTGTAGAAATCTTTGGTCTTCCAAAAAAGGCTTGGAGAATAGTAAAAGCATCAGAGGACTGTATAGAGGGTTTTTGTGGTCTAGTAATAGACGCTATTAGAGGAATTAATGTGGATAGATATGATGTTATTATAGCTATAGGTCCGCAGGAAATGTTAAAAATGTTTTGTAAGTTATATGGTGAAAATAGAGAGAATATTTACGTATCTCTTGAAACCATGGTTAAGTGCGGAATGGGGATTTGCGGTTCGTGTTATGTGTCAGGATCTGAAAAACTGTTGTGTATAGATGGACCTGTATTTAGATGCTTTGAGGTGAGGAAGCATTTTGAAAGTGCTTCTGCTTAATGCATTTAGTAATGGAGGAAAAGAGCAGCTTACACTAGTTGTTGATGAACATGGCTTTGTATCAAAAGTTAAAGTAGGTATTTTTAAGGATCTGTGTAGGGAGGCGGAGTGCATTGACCTTACAGGTTACGGCATTGCTGTGCCAGGATTCATAGACTTGCACACGCATTTACGAGGGCTTAAACTTTCTTACAAAGAGGACGAGGTAAGCGGGTCTAAGGCTGCGGCTAGGGGTGGGTACACGGCGGTAATTGACATGCCCAATACCATTCCGAAAATAGATTGTGTAGATGCTTTAGAGCAAAAGCTTGAGAAGCTACTGCACGGCTCCTTTGTAGATTTTGGAGTTTCAGTAGC
>Ga0326760_1000024_pt1 | contig 95970 bp, 94 predicted proteins | sample GCREP_S_FD_207668 | JGI IMG/M metagenome (GOLD analysis project Ga0326760, IMG submission 207668) | Hot spring sediment microbial communities from Geyser Creek Basin, Yellowstone National Park, WY, United States - GCR.EP_S | ecosystem: Environmental > Aquatic > Thermal springs > Near-boiling... | reverse complement strand
TCCTATTGGAATCATTTATTATTTAAACTTTTAAATCGGTGATTCTCGCCCCTACTATGTCAGATTTCTCGCCTATCGAGGTCCCAATATATATGACAGCTACTTTCCAGAATCCTCTACCTTCAGGAAGACCTAATATCTCCCGGAGGGGCAAGGAGCTGAAGTACTCGAGAGAAGAGAACCCGACTGTCGAGGAGCTCGAGAGGATAGTTGCCTCCCTCGATGGATACGATGATTGCTTGGCTTTCAACAGCGGGATGGCATCTATCTCAACGCTCTTCCTATCCAGGTACAGGAAGAGGATCGTGGTTAATTTAGATTCCTACTCGGCCACAGTAGGTTTGGCTCTCCGCTTGAAGGCTATGGGCTTCGATATAGAGATATGCAGCACCGATCATCTTGGGGAGTGCATCAAGCCGGGGAGCTTAGTTTTCACCGAATCGACAACGAATCCTCTGCTCAGAGTACCTGATTTGGAGATGCTGAGAGATTCCTGCATAGATAAGGGCGCTGAATTCATCATAGATAACACATCCGCGACTCCTGTCCTGCTGAAACCCTCTCTCTTCTCAGATCTATCCATACAGAGCGCTACAAAGTACCTCAGTGGTACGAACGATAGCGTGGGGGGAGTAGTATCCGGTAACGAATTATCAGAGTTATGGGAATGGAGGAGGATCCTGGGGAGCATACTGGATCCATTCAGGGCATTCCTCATAATTAGGGGGATCAAAACTCTTGAACTCAGGATGAGGAGACATTGTGAGACCGCTCTTACTTTAGCTAGATGGCTCCAAGATCATCTCAAGGTGAGGGAGGTGATATATCCCGGATTGGAGACTCATAAAGATCATCAGATAGCTAAGAGGCTCCTCAAGGGATTCGGTGGGATTATTTCCTTCAGGATAAATGGGGATGCGAGGAAGCTCTCGATGAACCTCAAGGATAAAGAGAGCCACGAGCTTCGGAGCCTCTATATCGCTAGCGAGCATCCCCTATGAATCAGCTTCCTCTAACTTGACTGAGGACCTCATTGAGGCTAGTGGGATAGATGGGAGCTTGATAAGGCTCTCAGTTGGACTAGAGGATCCGGAAGTTTTGATAGAGGACCCTTGACTCTTCTCTGAAAGGGATTTAGTTATTTGAGCCGACTCCTCAATTTTGAGTGCTAAGATTGTGCGGAGATCCCGAAGGATCAAATTTTAATTATTTCTACGACAGCCAATCCGAGGCTCGCATGGAGCTAGAGGTACTGAGGAAGCTCCTGGAGAGCAATGCTGAGAGGACCTCCAACCCATTGGGTGTGAGTGAGAGGGAATGCGGAAAATGGGCGAGGGATCTGGATATACCTGAGAGAGGAGAGGTGCTCCTCTATACTGGATGCTTGTATCAGATGGCCCCTCGGATAGAGCTATTCTCAGACCTCCTGAGGAGATTCGAATCCATCGGACCCAGCTTCCTGGACCTCTCAATGAGGCTCTACTCTTCCTTCCTCTCTATGGGAATCGATATATCAGCCCCGATTAGGTTCATGAAAAAGAAGGACAGGTACCTCAATATATTGAGGAATATAGCATGTGCCTTGAGGGGATCCGGTGTCAAATTCGCATGCTTGAGGGAGGAGCCTTACAATGGAGTTCTCTACCATGATCTGGGGCTCGATGAACTATTCGAGAGGCAGATGATGAGAGTAGCGGAGAAAATAAGGGAAACTGGGGCTAAGAGAGTGATAACAGTAGATCCCCACAGCACTTACATGCTGAAGTATCATCTAGCTGAATACATAGATATCGAGGTATTCCATTACTCTGAGATACTCCTGAAGGGATATGAGCCCGCGAGAAAGGAGCTAGAGGCAGCGATCCACGATCCCTGCTACCTAGCTAGATGGAGCGATTCTACTGAGCAGATAAGGGAGCTATTGCGAAAGGCCGGAGTTGTTTTGAGGGAGCCTGAATTCTCTAGGAAATTCACTGGGTGCTGTGGGGGACCAATAGAATCCATTTTCCCGAATTTAGCTTTTAAAATAGCTGAGAAGAGGTTAGAGGAACTGAAGTCCACTGGAGCTAGCAAGATAATAGTAGCATGCCCCATCTGCCTCCTCAACTTGAAGAGAGTTTCCGGAGGTTTAGAGGTACTAGATCTCGCGGAGGTGATAGTATGAACTTGAGGGAAGTTAGCTCCCTATTGATAGAAGCTAGTTCCAATAGTTTCTTGAGGGCCTCGCTGGATAGAGCTAACCTCTCATACTGGGAGCTGAGGAAGAGCGTGTTCTCAAAGTACCCTCATCTGAGGGATCTAGCTGATAAAGTGAGGGAAATCAAGGAGAGCTCGTTGGAGAGGATGGAGGAGCTCACTCATATCGCTATGGAGAGCGTAGAGAGGAAAGGTGGTTTCGCTTACCTAGCTAGGACGCCTGATGAAGCTAGGAGGATCGTAGATGAGATAGTGGGCGATGGCAAAGTCATAGTGAAGGGTAAGAGTATAACGAGCGAGGAAGTGGGTATCAGGGAGCACTTAGTGAGTAGGGGAAAGGAAGTCTATGAGACGGACTTGGGTGAGTTCTTAGTTCAGTTCATAGGGCCGAAATCCATGCACTTCACATCTGTATCCATCCACCTGACTAGGGAGAGGGTAGCTGAGTTCCTGAGGGGTTTCATGGGGGAGGAAGTCGATAAGGACGATATAGAGGGCATGGTTTCTCTAGTCAGGAAGTTCCTGAGGAGGAAGTACTTCGAGGCGGATATAGGGATGAGCGGCGTTAATGCCTTCGCTGCTGATGAGGGATGCGGTTTCATAATAGAGAACGAATCTAATGTGAGGCTCTCCATATCGTTACCTAGGAAGCACATAATGCTCGTTGGCATGGAGAAAGTTTTGCCTACGATGCTGGATGCCTGGAGGGCTGTGGAAGTCATAACTAGGTATAACGGGTACAAGGTATCATCTTACGTTAACATAGTGAGAGGACCTCAGAAAGATGAGTTCGGGCCTAGGGAGCTTCATGTGATATTCTTAGATAATGGAAGAGTTGAGAGCTCCCGGGATCCAGTTTTGAGAGAGGCCTTACTCTGCCTCAGGTGCGGGGCCTGCCAGTACTTGTGTCCCGTCTTCTGGATAGTCGGAGGTTACTGGGGGGGATTGAAGTCCGTCTACTCCGGTGGGATAGGGGTCATATTGGAGTACATAACTGGGAACAAAGAGGAGGCTGTAAAGCACTCCTTCGCATGTCTCCTCTGCGGTAGATGTAAGGAAGCCTGCCCCATGCGGATAGACCAGCAGAAGATACTCAGGGAGATCAGGAGGAGGGGGTACAGCATTAAAGCTCCCTAGCCACTCTATTTGAACTCGTTCAAGCATTCTACTGAGGCCTCGAGTTAGAGGAGCTTCAGTAAGGGAGATATGTCCATACCCAAGCATTCCGTCAATCTTCTATCGATCAGGTATTTCGCTAACTCCTCAGAGCGATCCATCCCGAGTATTCTCTTCCAGAATGGCCAGAGCTGGGGGCACGGTATTTTCCCGAGTAAGGGTAGAGATAACGCTTCTTTGAAGGGACCTCTCATTTGCTCCCTCCTCCCATCATCTAGAATTATGACGTGGACCTCCTTCGGCCCATGAGCGCCGTAGACTACCTTCTTCTCTATATCGCCCGTCTTACTGGGGCCGCCGACTACTCCAGCGTAATTGTAACCCTTACTGAGCATCGCGAGCTCCACGATCCTGAAACCCTCCTCGTAACTAGGGGCCAGCTGATCCACGCCTACTAGAGCTATGTGCTTCAGCGGCGCCATTGAGATGAGCCTCTCCAAACCGCTGCTTGGGAGGAGGAAGAGAGCCCCTGGATCCACTGATAGAGCTACTGCATCAGTTATTCCAAAATCTGCCCTCTCTATCTTCTCCCTGTAGCCTCTCAGATCCACTCCTCTTAGTTCCTTGAGCAGCAGCGGGTACTCCGTATCGTGAACTTCATTGCCTCCCCTAACTAAATGCTCACCCACGCTACATTCTTCGAGCGTGAGAGCGAAAGATTTGAAAACTACTTTCCCACTTCCTACTATTTCCCCTACAATTTTTCCAGCATCTTCCCGAGTCTCCGCTATGTAGCACTTCATCCTGTTCTCCTCTAGCTCCCTGCAGACATTATTTAGCATCGAATCTATGGGCATCTCACTCCTAGATTTCAACACAGAGTTCAATAGCTCTGAAGGAGGGCTTCCGTATGAGGAGTACGCTCTGATGAACTCAGCGACCTTCCCAGTGAGCTCCCAGGACAGTACTTTATCTATGAGCTCTAAGTTAGATTCAAGTCTAGATCCGGTGAGCTCTGAGTTAGCTAGCGAGTAGAGGAGGCTCATCTAGATAGAGGACCCTGAGAAGATATAAAAGTTTCAGTGCAGTCCTTCGGGAGGTGTGTCGGATATCTCGAGCTCCTCAAATCTACCCCTAGCTAACTTGAACGCTTTGAAGTCCCCGCTCCCTGAGACTATGAGGTATATGAGGCCCGGAATAGCTCTCTCCTCATCTATCTTCGAGGGAGTAGGCGTCCCGATTGGATGGCTGTGGTAGACTCCGATTAGCTCTAGACCGGAGGATTCTGCCTCCTTCATAGCCCTATAGATATCTTGGGGATCAACTTCGTAGAGCGAGTGCGACTCACTCATATTCCTAGCCCTATGAACTCCCCTCACTACGACTCTAGAGCCCTCTATATACCCTATGAGCAGGCCGCAAGCCTCCCTCGGCATCTCCTCCATAGCGTGCCTCAGTATCTCCTCGATTATATGCCTAGGGATCTCCACTCTCAGCGGCCCCACCCTGATATTGGGTAGTAAGTATTATAAGTGAGCGACCCCCTTAGCCCGTTATGGATCTATCCATATCGGGTCTCTTGAGTTTCATAGTCACACTAGTAGTGAGTGCGGTAGTGATATGGCTCGCCCAGAAGATAGTGCTCCCTAGGGAGAAGGAGAAGGGTATCATATCAGTTCTAGCATTAGCCTTCGTATGGTCCATTATAGAATTCTTGCTCTCTTTCATCTTCTCCATAATCCCCTTGGGCGTACTAGAGGGGTTAATAGTCCTCATCCTCTGGATCTGGGTACTTAAATCTTGGTTCAATGTGGGCTGGCTTCAGGCAGCAGGCATATCCCTAGTCGCTTGGATAATAATGCTCTTAATAGGATTCTTCTTGGGAATGGGCTCCTTCACGGGGCTCATCTAACCAATTATTTTTCTCAATTCATCGAAAGCCCTCCCTATTTCTTTATGCGTGAGCGTCATGTCTTCGAATATTATGGACTTGAACCTCTCTAACGGAGTCTCATCGAAATTAGCCTCTATGTATCTCAGCCCCCTCTTATCCTTTATGACCTCCCTAATCTCATAGGAACTATCGTGCAGCTTCAGGAGGCCGGCTACTGCTACAGTCCCTACTGATGATGCTAGGGCCAGAGTGCCGGCTTTATTTATCAAGTGGGTCCTAGTCACTCTATCAGCTCCGACTAATCCAATAGCCCCCCTCCTCATGGAGATCCAAGGAATTAAGGAATCTCTAGTCAGTATCACGGAGAATCCAGATTCCTTCAGTATTCTGGCTGTCTCGATCCCCTCTCCCCCGGGGAGGGATTCGCTCACTATCACTTCCTCAGGGCCGTACTCTTTAATGCAGTTTATGACAGAGGAACTCCTGCTTATCGTAGCTACTATCCTGACCCCCAGCTCACTCAGATGCTTAGAGCACGTCTTGATGAGCCTCACTTTAGAGCTCTCGAAGAAATCGCGTAACTTCATCAATGAGCCCCTGCAAGCAGCTCTAGCTAGATGCTCGAGAGCCGACATCTCGGGATGGGCCCTAGCTAGCATTAGAGCGTGATTGCAAGGGTCTTCCATATCCATCAAGATATTGAGGGCATCCTCGAATATCTCTAGGGACCCCCTCCTCTTATCCTTCATTAGGTCCTCAATACTCGTAAGCCGGACCCTCCTCGAACGCATACTTGACGTTCCTGAACCTCTTCCTCAGCTCACTCACTTCCTCAGCTACCTTCTTAGGGTCTTCCTTATCCAAGAGGACCTTCCTGTAGAACTTAGCTATTTCTCTCATCTCCTCCTCCCCCATGCCCAATCTCGTCAACTCAGCTACACCTAGCCTCAAGCCACCGGGATCCTTGAAGCTCCTCCCCCTCTTTATGTCCCAAGGCAGTAAGTTCCTATTGACTATTATATTCGCCTCCTCTAAGAGCTTCTCGCATTTATAACCTCCTCCAAGAGCGTCAACATCGAGGAGCACTTGATGAGATTGTGTGAAGCCCAAGTGCTCAGCTACCACTGAGAAGCCCTCATCATGGAGTGCCTGAGCTAGGGCTTTAGCATTCCTCACTACAGCTCTCGCGTACTCCTCCCCGAATGCTAACATCTCAGCTGCAGCGAGCGCTAACGCTGCTACAGAGTGCAAGTGGTGATTGCTCAGTAGACCGGGGAAGTTGGCTAATTTTATCCTCTCGAATTTCTCCTCATCGTTAGTAACTACTGCTCCATGCTGAGGTCCGAAGAAAGTCTTATGAGTGCTCATACTCATCACATCCGCTCCCTCCTCCATAGGCTGTTGGAACTGCTTCCCAGCTATGAGGCCAGCTACGTGAGCTGCATCATAGTGCAGAAGAGCCCCTACTGACTTGCATACATCTGAGAGCTCCTTAACGGGATGGGGGAAGAGTATCACGCTCCCCCCTAGTATAACTAACTTGGGCTTGTTCTCCTCTATCCTCTTTATGCTCTTATCAATATCTACATTCATGTTGTGATCATCGAAGGCTAAGTACTTGACATCCAGCCCCCTGACAGCTCCAGCGGTCCCCCCTATGAACTGACCCTCGCTCCCCCTCAGGGGCCCCATGCTTATGTGCCCTCCCTTCGTTATCGGGAGGGCCATGGCTACATCACCCGGGTTAGTGAATGCAGTATATACAGCTAAATTTGCGATCACACCGCTTATCGGCCTTACATCAGCGAACTTAACGTTGAAGATCTTCTTAAAGAGTTCAATAGCTATCGATTCTACTTCATCTATGTACTTAGTCCCCGCGTAGACTCTCTCCCCCACCCACCCCTCAGCGTACCTGTGACCGAAATCCGAGGTCATGGCCTTCCTAACAGCGGGGCTTGTTACGTTCTCGCTCGCTATCATCGGAAGGGATGAATCGAACCACTTATGATGCTCCAATATCGATGATTTAACCCTCTCGTATGCCTCGATAGGGTCCAAGGTGACACCCCAGGGATTATTGAGGAGTAAGTTATTAATCTAGTTTACTCGCTCCCCCCGATGCTCGAGAGTTACATGCTCATATGCTTGAGCTGCGGGGCCACGTATGAGCCGGACCCCTGGTTGATGAAGTGCCCCTCATGCAATGGGTTGCTCGAACCGAAGCTAATAGATGTCGAGGTCTCTTGGGAGGATTTCAGGAGCAGGAAGTTCGGTGTTTGGAGGTATAGGGAGCTCCTCCCCAGAGTGAGGTATCCGGTGACGATGGGGGAGGGGGGAACTCCCCTCATAGAGCTCAAGAGTAACTTGTTCGTCAAGTTCGAGGGGACCAATCCGACTGGATCGTTCAAGGACAGGGGAATGTCCGTCGCTATAAGCATAGCGAAGGAGATAGGAGTTAAGAGCGTTATCTGCGCCTCTACGGGAAACACTGCAGCTTCTATGTCAGCTTATGCTGCTAGGGCAGGTTTGAAGAGCTTCATAGTCCTACCTAAGGGAAAGGTAGCTAAGGGGAAGCTCGCACAAGCTTCCCTTCACGGAGCTACGATAGTGGAGATAAGAGGCTCCTTCGACGAAGCCCTAGAGGCGGTAATAGAGGCATCTGGAAAGGAATTGGGACTTTACCCACTCAACTCATTCAATCCCTGGAGGTTGGAGGGGCAGAAGACCCTAGCTTATGAGATATCGGATGAGCTAGGCGTCCCTGATTGGGTAATCTTACCGGTGGGTAACGCTGGGAATATATCAGCTTTATGGAAGGGGTTCAAGGAGCTCAAGAGCCTGGGGTTAATCGATAGGCTCCCCAGACTCGTGGGAGTGCAAGCTCGCGGGGCTTCCCCAATAGTCAGGGCATTCAGGGAGGGGAGGATGGAGTTCTTAGAGAGGCCCGAGACAGTAGCTACTGCCATAAGGATAGGGAAACCAGTGAACTGGCCTAAGGCATTACTGGCTCTAGAGGAGAGCGGTGGCATAGCGATTGATGTGAGTGATCAGGAGATATTGGAAGCCCAGATGATGCTGGGGAGGATGGGGATAGGCGTCGAACCCGCATCAGCAGCTCCATACGCGGCTTACCTGAACCTCGTGGGGAGGGAGATAAGTGAGGATGAGAGAGTGGTGCTAATAGCCACGGGCCACGCTCTGAAGGACCCCGATATAATACCAACTCCGAGGCCTATTGAGGTATCTAGCGTGGAGGAAGCTGTTGAGGAGATAAGGGGGGTGATCGGACGAGGGTGAGGGCTTTCTGCTCTAGCGCTAACTTGGGACCTGGTTACGATATAGTTGGGCTGGCCCTGAATGCTTTCCACGATATAGTCGAGGTGGAGCTCGTTAAAGGGGATGGTAGGGCCGAGGTCGTGGATGTCAGGGGGCCCTATTCAAACTCAATACCCCTGGGAGAGAGGAACTCTGCAGCTGAGGCTGCTAGAGCAGCCCTGAAGTTGGCTGAGCAGAGGTTAGATGCTAAGATAAGGATATGGAAGGGTGTCCCCCCTAGGAGGGGGCTCGGTAGCAGCGGCGCTTCCGCTGCCGCTACCGTGAGAGCTATAGATATCTTGCTAGGAGGCGTTTTGAAGGATGAGGAGTTAGTTAAAGCAGCTAGTGAGGGTGAGAGAATTTCTTCTGGATCAGCACATCCAGATAACGTCGCTCCTTCCCTTTTCGGTGGGCTAGTCGTAATAGGGAGGGAGATACTCAAGTTCAAACTGGACTTCGAGTTCCTATTGGCGATACCTTGGATCGACGTCCCTGAGAACAAGACCGAGTACATGAGGAATTTGATACCGAAGGAAGTGCCCCTAGATAAGTTCTCAAAGCACTGCTTACACCTCTCCCACCTCATGCTAGGTATAGCTTTGAACGATGCTAGGATCTTCGGGGAGGGGATGAATTACTCCTTCATAGATGAGTGCAGGTCACGATCGATCCCTGGGTTCGATGAACTGAGGAGGAAGGCACTTGAGAATGGAGCTCTCGGTGTTTCTATAAGTGGAGCAGGCCCGAGTATCCTCATACTATGCGAGGATTGCCCTAGAGTCTCCAGAGTGCTGAGGGATGAATTTAAGAGGATAGGAGTCCCTGCTACGATTCTAGAGGCTTCTCCTGCTGGGGGAGCATCAGCCCTCTGAATGGGGCATGCTGGTAAATAGCTCCCCCATCTAGTATGAGATTTTGAAGTTAGGTGAGCTAAGAAGCTATTAATAGCAGAATTGACCTCCCCACTACAATTTGGAACTATCTGCGTGAATTTTTTATTTCCTTCCCCTCGGATCACCTTGATGAGGATAAGGGTAAAAGGAGGTTACTTCATCCCGGATCTCGAAACCCCTAAGGAGGCTCATATAGAGCTAACTAACGAGTGTAACTTGAATTGCACGATCTGTTACAGGAGGTGGTTCGAGAGATCGGGCTTCATGGATCCGAACCTCTTTGAGAAAATACTCTCCGAGCTCAAGGATATGGGGGTTAAGAGCATATGGTTCGATGGGTTTGGGGAGCCCACTTTCCATCCGAAATTCGAGGAATTCTCTAACATGGCATCTAGGGACTTCGAGCTCAATTTAGTGACTAACGGCACGATCATAGGGAGCAAGCTGAAGTGCATATCTGAGAACTTCAAGAACGTTTTCATAAGTTTGGAGGCCTCAGATCCCTTGTTATACTCCAGAGTGAGGGGATTTGAATTTGAGAAGCTAAATGATACCTTGAGATCTCTAGTTAAGGAGGGAGCGAGGGTCTGGGTCTCCACAGTCCTTCTGAAGGGTACTTACGAGGCCCTCCCCTCCTTAGTGAAATGGGCCTCCGAGCTAGGCATAAAGGGGATATTGACCTCAAATCTCATCCCTACGAGTGAGAAGATGAGTGAGGAAAAGCTTTATGGTAGAGTTGAGGTGGATCACATCTCAGATATCGTGAGAGAGGCCTGGATCTTAGCTACATCGAGTAACATGAAGCTATTGGCTCCCTCTTTCTACTACAGGAGCGATAGATGGTGCCCCTTCGTAGAGGGAGATTCCCTAGCTATAACTTACGAGGGGGATGTCTCCCCCTGCCTCTTCGCGCTCCACGACTATAGGGCTTGGATTGAGGGAAAGGAAGTCCAAGTTAAGCAGATAAGCTTCGGTAATTTGAGGGAGAGGAGTTTAAGGGAGATCTGGTTCTCAGAAGATTATGTGACCTTCAGATCTTTTGTGAAACTCTCCAATTATCCATCGTGTCATGACTGTCCGGCTTGGGAGGGGTGCCAAATCTCAGAGAGCAATGAATATGATTGTTGGGGCAACTCCCCATCTTGTTCCTTCTGTCCATATTATAGGGGAGTCGTGAGATGTCCTACAGGCCACGCTGTGAGGGGATTGCTCTCTTGATATCTTATTTTTAAATGAGGGAAACTTTTAAAATTCGAGCGTCCTTAAGCAGGGGGCCGGTGGTCTAGTGGCTATGACGCCGCCCTCACACGGCGGAGGTCGTGGGTTCGAGTCCCACCCGGCCCATTCCTCGACAGAAAATTTCAAGTATTCCACCATTTGCTCTCTATTATCTACATAACTGAGCTAACCCCCACAGAGAATGTACCCTAATGATAAACAATTGTGAAGAATTATTAAGAAAGGGCTCAATACCTTAAAATATTTTTAAGAAATATTCTCTGTATCCTGAATGATCCCTTAAAATTCCCTGATGTAAATTTAAAATCTTTCGTGAGAGATCTAAGAATACCACTTCACTTTAAATTCTCACGATGATCTCAATAGGTCCTCCATATACTCGAAATCCCTCTTCACACACTTTGAGCTCAGTCTAGCCTCATCTGACCTCCTCCCCGCTATGAACGCGAGGAAGTTCGGGGCTACATCCCCTTTGAGGGTTCAGCGCGGGCTGGGTCTCCAGCCCATTACCCCTATCCCAATGGGGCTCGTGTCATGATTATGTAAATAAGCAAAGGGTAGTTCATAATCTTTTTCTACTAATCACCGCTTTGAGAGGGAGGCTTTCAGTTGTAACCACTACGGAGATCTCAGAGGACTCTTGGTGAAATTTAAGACCAATTTTTAAGCGTTACTGCTATGAAATCACCATCCTTTAAACCAAGGAGCTCCCTGAGATTCTCTTTATGAATTATCTCTAAGACATCTGGACCGTAATGCCTCCTCCTCGGGAATATTGAGTAAGCTTCTATCTCGCTATTTATCTTCACTGGATATACTTCCACCTCCCCGAAAGTCCTCCCCTCTTCCGAGAACCCCTGTATCAATTTGGGCACTACTCTCCTCCTCCAATCATCTACCTTCCTCGTATCCTCGACACTCACTCTCAAGTTCAGGGTCCCGGGATAAGGCTCATAACCTATCATCTTGGAGAAAGCTAGTGAATACCCCTTCCTGGACATGTAATAAGCCCCTTCACCCATCCCCGAGAACACTTCCCCCATTATCACGACCTCCCCCCATTCCACGCCCTCCAATGTACCCTTCAAAGATAAGAGGAAGTCTAGGGCTTTATCTGACAACAAGATATATTGCACTTTCTTTGATGATACTTTGACGAATCCGAGCTCCTCAGCCCTCGAAACCCATCTAGATAACGTCGCCCTCGAGACCCCCATATGCTCCCCGAGTTCCGTGACCTTAACGGGTCTCTTAGTCGCCCCAAGTAAAGCTAGAGATACTATTAGATGAGTTACGAAGGGATCCATTCTAGCTACCTTCAATTTCACCCCTCCTGCTCGCTTTAACGAATATAACTTCGGATATAGTTTTCTCTATCATGATCCTAGCCTCATCAGCCTTCCTCCTCAATGGTATCAGAGAATCCGGGAAGATGACAGAATTTATCTCCTCATATATCTCCTCCATGATCTTTATGAGTTCCTCAGCTCCTCTAACGTTCCCCTCCTTCAGGTAATGGAGGGCTATCCTCCTGAGCTCCCCCACTACATCGCTCACCCCCAGTAAGTATTCCCTAGCCCCAACGCCCAGTTCTATGTGATTCGGCACCTCATCACCCATCAATATCTTGCAGAGGACTATCCCCTCAACTAACTCCTGAATCGCATCCTGTATTACGCTCACTATCGACTCAGAGAAGCCATACTTAGACTTAAGCTCCCCTATGAACTCTCTCACATCCTTCAATGACTCTAATAACCTCTTCTCAACGTTCTTGAGGTCCCTGAACTTCCTAGACTCCAGTATGGAGTTCCTAGCTATCGATATCAATCTCCTCGAGTTTCTTACTGCCTCCTCCCTCATCTCATTGAGCTCCTCCATCTCCCTGATCGCTAGCCTAAGTTGCTCCCTCAACATCTTTTTATCAGTAGCATGTCACATGACATGATAAAAGATGCTGGCCCTGAGCGTGAGCACCCCTCCCCACGTGAGGAAGTTGATGGAGAAGCAGGGCTATAAATTCGTCCTCAATCATTCTGCTGTTAAGCCCTGCTATTGGTTTAGGAAATCTATAATGGAGGGGAGGACTTGCTACAAGAATAAATTCTTCGGTATACCTACTTGGAGATGCATCCAGATGACCCCTACAGCTTCATTCTGCAATATGCAGTGCGTTTACTGCTGGAGGTTGAACGCTAGCGATGTGCCTATGTCTCAGAGATGGGTCGAGGTCCCCGAGGGTAAGTGGGACGATCCTGAGGAGATAGCTGAGGAGAGCGTGAGGGTCCACAGGATGCTAGTGCAGGGATATAAGGGTGTCAGGGTCTTCAATAGAGATTGGGTTAGGGAAGCTGAGGAACCGAAGCACGCAGCTATATCTCTGACCGGGGAACCGACACTCTACCCATTCATAGGGGGGCTAGTCGATGCCTTCCACAAGAGGGGGATGACCACTTTCATAGTCACCAACGGTACCATGCCTGAGAGGATAGAGGGGTTGGAGAGAGAGCCCACTCAACTATATGTGACAGTCCCCGCTCCTAATGAGAAGTTATACGCTGAGATAACTAGGCCTATATGGCCGGATGCATGGAACAGGCTTATAAAGACGCTAGAGCTCCTACAATCACTCTCATGCCCGACTGTAATTAGGATACCCCTCATTAAGGGGCTCAATATGGATGAGAGGGCCTTGGAGGAATTCTCAGAATTGATAAAGAGGTATCAGCCTACTTACGTAGAGCCCAAAGCTTACGAGTGGGTGGGGTACTCGAGGAGGAGGCTCAACAAGTGGAACATGCCCTGGCACCATGAGGTCAGGGAGTTCGCTGAGAGGCTCTCGGATCTCACTGGCTATAGGATATTGGATGAGTCCGAGGAGAGTGGAATAGTGCTGCTCTCCAGATTGGAGAGGGCTATCAGGTTCTACTGAGGTGTTATTTTGAGGGGTATAGTCCTACTCCTAGGGGGCAGGGTATTCGAGGGGATATTCGAGGACCCCAGTAGGTTCAATAGTGTAATTGGGTCGATTAAGGAGGTCCGTAAAAGAGGAGTGAGCTTAGCTATAGTGACAGGAGGGAGTGAGATCGCTAGAAAATACATAGAAGCCGTTAGAAATGCTGGAGGAAGCAAATACATGCAGGATTACGCTGGGATACTCGTGACTAGATTGCACGCTCTCCTCACTATATCAGCTTTAGGTGATCTAGCTTACCCTAAGGTCGTTGAGAGCTACGAGGAAGCGGCCTTAGCTTCCTCTATCAATAAGATACCAGTCTCAGGCGGTATCCATCCGGGTTACTCTACGGATGCTGTAGCTGCTATAATAGCTGAGAGGTTGAATTACGATACTCTCGTGAAGATGACTGGAGTAGATGGTGTATATGAAGAGGACCCTAGGAGGAATCCAGAGGCCAGGAGGATAGAAGAACTCGACTACGATTCACTCGAGAAGTTATTGATGGAGAAATCATATGATCCGGGGAGATATGAGTTGCTCGACATTACATCAATAAAGATCCTCAGGAGATCGTCTATAAAGACGATAATTTTAAGTGCTGATGAACCGATGGCTTTAATCGACCTCTTGGAGGGGAAGAGAGTGGGTAGCTTAGTGAGGTGAAAGCATGCTATCAGGGAGGAGTTGGAGAAGAGTTCCTGCCGCTAGGAGGAGAAGGAAAGTCTCTCCATCTTTAAAAGCCGCAATAGAGGAGGCAATTTACGGTTCATTGCTCGCTCTATTCACTTTCCCCATCTCATTATTCATAGCCGAACTAGGGGTCTGGGTGATGATAGTCTGGATGCAACCGCTCGATTTCATCTTGAGCAACTTCTACCTGACGCTCGTATTGATCCAAGCGCTCTTCTTACTGATACCAGCTTATAATAAGCAACCTATACGGTTGTTATTCGCCGCGCTCGTGGCCTATTTGCTCTGGACTGCTCTAGTTTCCCTAGCTTCATTCGATCCCGTCACTACGCTCTTCGGGAAATTACCCTACTAAAAATTCAAAAATTGTTAATGCTCCGGCCGGGATTTGAACCCGGGTCTGGGGCTCGAGAGGCCCCTATGCTTGACCGGGCTACACCACCGGAGCCTAGGTGAAGGGCATATGGGGAATATAAATATTTCGGGATTGATCGTAGTCATAGGCGCTCCGGGCTCTGGGAAGACTAGGATAGCTAAACTCATAGCTGAGAGATTGGGATGCGGATATTTGAATGTGGGGGAGCTCTCATTGGAGAAGGGTTACATCTTGGGCAGGGATGAGGAGAGGGGATCCTATATAATAGACGAGGAGAGGATCAGGGAGGAGATATCTAAGATGGAGGGCACTATCGTAATTGAGACGATAAGCCCTCATGCTGTCCCTAAGGAAAGAGTCTCCTTAGTGATAGCTGTGAGATGCAGACCATCTATACTCCTCGGGAGGCTGAGGGAGAGGGGGTACCCTGAGAAGAAGATAAGGGAGAACTTGGAGTATGAAGCTATAGATGGTCCTCTCTTCGATGCCTTGCAGATAGCAGATGCTAGTAAGATAATCGAGATAGATGGATGTGAGGGAAATGATGAGGAGATTTTCGATGCCTTGACAGGTATTAGGAGGGGAATTGGGAGGTTCAATTGGTCCCAGGATTTCCTCTCAATATTAGAGGAGATATGAGCGGACCTAGGTATATTGAGTATTGACAAAAAATTTATGAAGAGTCGCATAAATTTTAAATTATATTGAGTATGCGTGAGCTTTCAGAGTTCTTTATGCTATGAAGATCCCCTTCTACAACTTAAAATATACTCTATTCTCTACAACTATGCCGAGGAAACTTTTATTTAGGTAAGATCCTTAAGCAGGGGGCCGGTGGTCTAGTGGCTATGACGCCGCCTTGACGAGGCGGAGGTCGTGGGTTCGAATCCCACCCGGCCCACTAAAAAGGTGGGAGAGATGGCGAGGTACTCGATCGCTAGATTAGCTAATAAGCCTGTCATAACGGATCAGGGGCTCTTGCTAGGTGAGGTCACCGACCTAGTCGTTGATGAGATATCCGGGAAGGTTATCTCGATAATAATCAGGAGTAACAGGGGAGCTGCTGATGCATTATTACAGAAACTTAAGAAGGACAGGAAAGGAAATGTACTCATACCTTATTCTACTGTCAAATATATCAGGGAAATGATAGTAGTAGATGAGAGGCTCTTGAAAGTCTACATAGCCACTAAGGGCTAAGTTTCATTATCTCCCTATATAAGAACTCCGCTATATCTTCCGTTAGATTGGAGAGGGCGTACTTCAGCCCAACTCTCAGATCTACCTCTAGGGATTCCTCTAAGATCTTCAACCTATCCGGCCTACCTATCTCCTCATATAATTCCCTGAATAGATCTCTCAGCTCTTCCAGTATCTCATCATCGGGACCTCCGAATATGACCTGCCTAGAGAGGTACCTCAACTTAGAATTAAGTTGGAGCACCCGATCGATCATACTATCATCAGCGAATCGCTTTTTAATCTGAATGTTCAGCGGAGCTTAGGTGAAAGTTGCTTGAGTAAAGTCAGGTTGAGCTCCATCAGGAGTGATCCTATATTCGATATAGATATATTGAGTTTCGAATCTCTAGATAAATCATTCGAAGCGATCCTAGAGTTCCCTAAGGGCCTCATCAACTTGAAGGAAGGAATGGAAGCAGAGTTAACACTGGGAGAGGAAGGTGAGGGAGATATAATAATGAAAGGGATCGTCTATAAGGTTGATGATTCCTCTAGAACTATTGAGATATCTTTCCATGGGCTCCTGATGAAGCTGACTTACTCGAGGGCTCCACCATTCAGATTGAGCCAGGGTGAGGAGGTCTACTTAACGGTAAAGTTCTCTTAATTATGAAACTATTTTTTTATTTTCTGAAGGAAAATATTAATATTTGTGAACATAGTATGGTAGCTCGATGGAGGAAGTGGAGTTCTCGGAGACCGAGTTCGAGAGGTACGGGAAGCTCCTCGAGAGGAAGAATAAAACTATCGAAGAAGTAGTCAGAGGGCTGGGGCTCCCAGAGGAAGTTGAAAAGCTCGCAAACGAATTATTCAAGAGATATAAGATGAGCGGGAAGAGAGCTTGTGTATCGACGATTATAGCTAGTGTGGCTTTAGCCAGTAGGATTTATGGATTCGCGATACCATTCAGGAAGATAATAGAGGAAGTGGGTGTCAAAGTATCGCGTAGGGCTCTACTCAGATCCCTTAGCAGTATGAGAATGGGGAGCGGAGTCGAATGGGACTCCTACCTCAACTATGCCTTGATGAAAGTGGGGAGAGATCTACCGCCCTTAGTGAGGGAGAGGCTCATGGTAAACGCTAAGAAGGAAATGGTGAGAATCTTGAGGAAGAGGGAGCTCGTATTAGGTCGTAATCCCATTCAAATAGTCGCTGTAGCTATTTACTTCGCAGCTAGGAGGATCGGTCTTCGGATTTCGATGAGAGAGATAGCTCTAAGCTTGGGAGTGAGTGAGAGCTCAGTCTATAGAGTGAAGGGGTTGATAGAAGATGGATGAAGAGTTCTTCTTTGAGATAGAGACTCTGAAGAACCAGATAGAGTATCTATTCTTCAAACTCGAGGAAGTGGTGAGGAGGATAGAGTTGATTGAGGAGAGGATCTCGAGGATAGAGGGAAGGAGATGATCAAGAAGGAAGATCTAGATGTTTATTTCCTACTCACTGCCCTAATGGTTCTATTATTTTATAAAAGTTACGGAAATATAGTAAAAATTTTAGTAAATTTGTCACCATACTTGATCGCGATCCTCACAGCGATAGCGCTGATGACGCTAATCAGGATGAGGAGAATCCCACTCCGCAAGGGCTCACTAGTCGTCCCAGCTAGGCTCTCTGTTTATGATAAAGATGCAAATATAAACTTGAATAGGCTGAAAGATATTGCAGAAGGGATGGGATTGAGGATCATATTTCTGATATCAGTTGGGAGGAGCAGTAGCTTAATAGGGAGAAGTCCAGGAAAAATTTCATACAAAATGCTCCTCATAGGGAAAGATAAAGAAATAATAAGGGCGGGAGCCTCTGCTATAAACAGTACATCTGAGGGTTTCAAGATAGAGATTCTCGAGAGGTATCTGGATCCAGATTTAGCTAAGGAGATAATTGAGATCTGCGATGAGAGTGAAGCAGTATCTATAGGACTAGGGAGGAGTTCTGAGAGGGATGAGCTCATATTAGAGATCGGGGAGAGGAGGGGCAGGGTCATAGGAATTCCAGTGAGTGAGTTAACTAAGCACATCTTAGTGATCGGGCAGACAGGATCTGGAAAGACTACTACTGTCAAGAGAATTATCTACGAAGCTTGGAACCTTGGAATACCATCTTTAGTGCTTGATTCTCACTGGGAGTATCGGAACTTGATCTTCGGGATAGGAGGTAGGATATTCTGCAATAGGCCTGGCTATCCGCAGATATGCATAAATCCACTGATCTCGATACCTAAAGGGGAGAAGGAGATATTCCTAGTGGCCGAGACATTATCTTCACTCTTAGATCTCACGCCTTCTCAGTTCTACTTGCTCCTGAAGGCTTTGAGGAGGTTGAGCGATATATCGAGTGAGAGGAACCCACCGAATATGTACGATCTATTGATGGAGATTAAGGGTTTCTCAACGAGTTCTCAGCCTGAAGAGGAGAGCAGAGCTTCTCTCGTGAGGAAGTTAGAGCCATTAATCTCCGGTGGCGGGGAGGTCATCTTCAAGTGCGATAACATACTCTCAACAGGTTTCGAGGAAGTCCCCACGCTTCTAGAACTAGGGGATATAGAGAGCGATCTCCAGAAGCGGTTGATAGCTTTCTTCACTTTGAAGAGGATAAAGGATTATTATATAAGGGAGGAAGCTAAGTCCAAGTATCCTAGGCTAATAGTGGTCCTTGAGGAAGCTGAGAAACTGATCCCATACTATAAGGATCAGATAGGTATGGAATTGATCAGTAGGCTCTTCGCGGAGCTCAGGAAATTCGGGGTCGCATTGATATTAGTCTCCCAGAGCCTCTCTGAGATACCTGAAGGAGCCATTAGGAATACGGGAATTAAGATAATACATAAGGTCGAGTCTCCAAGCGATCTGAAGTTCCTGAGGACTCTCTTGAGGGAGAAGAATATAGTGGATAAGGTGCTTTCCTTAACTCCAGGTGAGTGTGTGATGAGCCTCCCCGGGACTCTAGAGAGCTTACAAGTGAGACCTGTTGATGAGCTACCGCTCAGCAGGGAGTCCGTGGATGAAGCGATAATGATGAACTCATTTTACTGGATCTCGAGGTAATTAGCTTGAGCACTCTCAAAGAGTGTGGCGCGGGGCAGAGGGCGGGTCAGTACTCAAGATCGTCTTCATAGATCAGCGGGCCGTTTACCTCATCCACCGCCCATTAGGGATCTCTGGGAGATAATTTAAAGGTTGGGCTGACTATCGCACCTAACTCAGAGCGACTCGACTATGAGATGAAGCCATCCGGAGGGACTCGCGAATATTTTTAAGCTTGAATCCGAGTGGCACTAGTATGAATGAGAGGATTTTGAGGGACCTGACAGAAGTAATAAGGAGATTGAAGGTTACTGGGGAAGTAGATAGGAGTAAGATCGAGGGGATGAAGAGATCTATATCCGAACTAGAGGATCCCATCCTCAGGAAGCACCTCCTCGCGTTATTGGAGGAGATAGATAGGGGTTATGAGGAGGGAGACGTCCTGAGTAAATTGATCTCGCATGAGAGCTCTGAAGTAACTAAGCTGAAGAACGCGATCCTCGAGTTCTTATACGAGGAGCCTTTCGAAGGGCTCGATCTCAAGCAGACTCTCGAGTTCTGGAGGAGGCTCTTAGAATCTCTCGAGAGGAAAAAATGAAACTGCCTCATCGTATGTTCCTTCTGTTATTGGATTATTTTACGCTTGAATATAAAAATTACGAGTAGAAGCTATTGAATTTTACCTCCTTTGATCGAGTATCTACCCGTCTCAGTCTTATAGACTAGCCCCTCCCTCATGAGTTCCGATATCAGGGCATTAGCTTCAATCAGCTTCAAGCCCCAGACTCTCGAGGCCTCTATCAATGAGAAAGAAGTCCCTGGTGGGAACTTCCTCCTTAAAGCATCGAATTCATCCTTCAAATCATCTGGCACTTTCTCCTCGAGAGTATCGACTTCCGATGGGGTCTCCTTACCCTCGCCCGCTGATTTAACTATTTGGAGGACTTTCTCCTTGCTCAATTTCCCACTTTCCCTCAGTTCTTTAGTCAGGACTGCTAAGACATTCCTAGCGAGTTTCATCAACTTCCTAGGGTTGCCCTCAGCCATCTCATTCATCTTGACGACTAGATCCTCTGTGAACGGTTCCTCTAAACCAAAGTCCCTAGCTTCTCTATTCATTATAGCCCTATAATATTCTAATCTCTTCTTAAGGATCCTGCCCGCTTCAATTGGGCTGAGTTTCTTCATCTCTATTCTCTCATGGGGGACTTCTAAGAGCCTCTTCATTATATCGTAAGCCGGGGGGATGCATCCTATGACTATCGCTTTACCCCCATTGAGGCCTTGGAAGATCCTAGAAATAGCTTTAGAGAAGAGATCAGCATCCTTCCTCGTCCCGAATACGACAACATTCTCCACTTCATCCAATAAAAGGACCGCTAGATCGTAACTATTGAGTTCATCCACTATAATCTCTATCAATTGATCGGGATCCTTGGGGATCCTCCTCTTCAATATTTTAATCGGTATCCCGCTCTTGATCACGTGAGCGATCCTGTATATAGCTGTACTGAAGTCATCGACATCTATCTTAACGTAGAATGTGGAAGCTTCCTCCAATATCTCACCCATGAGCCTCAATCTGTGAGTCTTCCCGGTCCCGAACTCCCCGACTAAGAAGATCAACTTCTTCTCCTTATCCTTGATGACTTTATCGAGGATATCAGCCAATTTCTCATCGATATCAGTATCCACATGAACTTGCTTGACTTCTTCAAGACTCTCACTGCTTAAGTAAGCGAAAGGATTTGCTCTAAGCATCCATCTCAGATAGCCAGCCTCGATCACTTTGATGTCGCTCTCATCAGGCATCTATTTACCCTCTCTCACTTCCCCAAGTTGAGTGACGTATTGAATTTATATATGCTTCTATCCAGTAAAAAATGCTATACGACTCCAGGGTAAGGTGATTTCGATGGAAAGAGTTAGGGGAGTAATCATGACCTCTCTCGCTATTATGATGTTGCTAGCTCCTCTAATCTCAGCTAATGCAGATATCCTATCCGATAAGCCCTATTATATCACTACTGAGCTCAGGGTTTTCTTCCAAACGGAATCAAAAGCGACGCTCACTCTCAATTACAGTTGGTACGGGATGATGGCAAACGACATCGAGAATTTACTCTCAAAATACCCGGGAGGGGAGGAGAATTACACGAAGGGTTTCATCAATCATGTGAAGGAGAACGTGAATGGCCCATTCATAGCAGGGGACTTCGAATTCTACCCCACTAAGATGGAAGCTAAGATAACGAGGGAAAGAGAGGGGAATCACACGAAGAGAGTGAGCTTAACGCTCACAGTAGAGCTAGAGGCTAAGAAAGGGGCTCCTAAGATAAGTGAGGGGAGGAAGGGTATCATCTACTCAACTAGGGAGGATATGTGCAATCTATCGAAGATATACGTGAGGGAAGTAGATCTCCTGAATGTATCAGTAGTGCTCCCCAAGGATTACGTGATAAGCATTGTCAGACCCACGCCTAACTCAGTGTACACAGTCAACTCGAGCGATGGAATGAGGGTAGTAGCTTCCTGGATCATAAGGAATCCATTAGTAGATACTAGGGGGGCAACGGGATACAGCGGCTGGTTCTTCATAGGTGTCGTGAATCTGACGAAGGAAGAGGCCGAGAAGATAAACTCCTTGAGGAAGAGCATATCGGACCTGAGGAAGCAGGCTTTGATCCCTCTAGATGAGAGCGGGAAAGCTAAGGCTAGAGAGCTCTTCGACTTATTTTACTTGTACTCCACTAGAGCCCCCTACTCCATCAGTAAGAGTTTGGATTATGCATTGAGTTTAGCTAATGAGATCCCCAAGCTGCCAGTCAGTTTAGATAGTATCGTTCTTATATTATCAGCTTTGATCGTGATAGTTGAGATAGCCCTCTATGTAGTGCGGATCAGGAGGGAGTAATACTTTCACATACCCCTCTCCTATTATGTAGTACCGAAACGAAATTATTTCAATGAACTCCCTCAACTTGGGTGTGACCATACCCATAGTGAGAGATCCCAAGCTCTTCTCTGACTCATATACCCCCAGTAAGCTACCTCATAGAGAGAGGGAAGTTGATATCCTCTATAATACCCTCTCATCTGGATATGAGCTAAATGAGGGCCTCGCTCTACTGAAAGGGGAGCCAGGAGTGGGCAAGACTTCTGTAGCTAAGTTATCAGCAAATAAGCTATCAAATCTCGGTATTGAGACAGTTCACATAAATTGCAGGACTTATCGCTCCCCTCCATCCGCTCTCCAAAAGATAATAGCTTCCATAATCCCTGGAGTGCCTGAGAGAGGGCTCAGTTATGAGGAAATGGTCCTAATTCTGGAGAAGATAATGAGCAGAGAGGAGAGACCCCTCCTCGTAATATTGGATGAGATAGAGTACTTGAGGGATGGGGAGACCCTATTGTACACTCTCCTCAGGCTTCATGAGGGAGGAGCAGTTAAGAGCCCAACTCTAGTCGCTATAGCTAGATGGGATCCTCCATACACATTAGATGATTCCATAAAGAGCTTCATTATACTCAAGCTCACTTTAGAGAAGTATAACGCCTCACAACTGAGGGATATATTAGCTTACAGAGCCTCTGAAGCGTTATACGATGGGAGCTATGACTCCGATGTGATAGAGAAAGTAGTTGAGCTCTCTAAACACACTGGGAACGCTAGGATAGCGTTGAAAATACTCTTCTCAGCTGCGAGACTCGCTGAAGAGAGGGGGATGAGCTTGATAACCCCCGATTTAGTTAGTGAGGCTGCTGCGAGGATGGGCGTAGTTGGGATAACAGAGGACTCCCTGATGCCGCTGGATATACACGATAAGCTACTGCTCTTAGCTGCAGCTAAGAGATTAGCTATGACCACGAGGGGATGGATAAAGATGGGCGATCTCATGGAGGAGTATAAGTTGATATGCGAGGAGCTGGGCGTCATCCCCTATAAGTATACAGCTGTTTGGAAGAGAGTGAGGGACCTCAAGAACATGGGGTTCGTGGAGACGAAGCGTAGCGGTGAGGGTATGAAGGGCCAATCTACTCTAATCTCACTGGGCTCGATCCCGGCTGAGAGATTAGCGGAGAAGCTCAAGGAGATATTGAGAGAGGATCTAAGTCCCCTTCCCCCCGAATTCTAACTTGTATATTTCCTCGATATCTGAGAGTATCTCCCTCATATCGCTCTCCCTAATCCCAAGCTCCCTCCCTAGCTCCTTTATGAGCTTCCCCCCGGATTTAGCATCCGCTATGAGTATAGGTATCAACTCCATCCTCACTACATTCGTAGATACATGAATTCTCTTAGCTATCTTCTCTAGGAATTCCTTCGTCTTAGTTCTAATCTCTTTAGTCGCTGAGAGCTGCTTTATTAAGGATGGGGGTCTTATCTTCTCACCTTCCGGCCTCCCCTCCTTCACCGCGCACACTCCGAATGTCATCAATTGAGTATAATAAGCTAAGAACCTCCAGTTGTTAGTCCTTATTATCCTCCCCCTCATAAGATCCGCGAGTGAGAGCATCTCATAAGCCCTAGCTAAGGACCTCCCGCTGTAAACGTGAGCCACGTTCTCCTCTACCCACCTGAAGAGCATATCTGGATCCATATCTAGATTGAGTGAGGAGAGGTAAGCTGGGTAGCAATTCTCACCGTAGAATATAGAGCTTAGTACTTTGAATACATCCGTCTCTATATCCCTCTTCCCATATTTCTCGCCAATATGTTTGATGAGCTCATTGGAACCCTTAACGAGTCCCTCGAGATCGTTTATAGCCGCTCTGAGATCCCCCTGACAAGACCTAGCTATCTTATTCAGGACTTCCTCCGGGACGTTCAGCCCTTCCTTCCTGCATATATCCTTAAGGACGCTAACTACACTCTGCCACCTGATCCTGGAGAACTTCACCATCGTCGAGAGGTTCCTTATCTCATATAAGTGCCTCTCGTAAGGGTCGTTAGCAGTCATTACGATGGGGACGTTCCCCTTAGATATGAGTTCTTTGACTAACGAAGCTATCGCGTGCCCCTCCCCGGGGAGGGCATCTATCTCATCTAGTATTATTAACTTCCTAGTACCGCTGAGCAAACTGACAGCACTGGAGCTCTCGACTATGTATTGCAAATGAGTCCTATCCCTCAAATCGCTCGCATTCACCTCTATAGCATCGTAATTGAGCTCATTTGCGATAGCATGCGCTGCTGATGTCTTTCCAGTCCCCGGAGGTCCCACTATTAGGAGGGGCTTCACTCTCTTCCCCTCCTTCACGTCCTTGATCCAGTTCCTTATCTCATCTATAGCTTCCTTCTGCCCCCTTATCTCATCTAGAGTCTTGGGCCTATGTTTCTCTACCCACGGCACTTCTCTCATGGGATTCACCAACCTCAACTAATTTAGCGAGCATCGCAGCTAATTGGACATCTCCATGAGCTCCTTCAGTGACTCTGAAGTCAACATCACTGAGGAATATCATGAGCATAGCCTTTTCCCTATCAGATAGGGATTTGCTCGCCATTATCTCCCTATTGAGTTGCCTTATGACGTCCTGCGCTGACATCCCGTAGTTTATCATCAAGTTCCTCAGAGCCTCCCTAGCGGATAGGAACTTCCCCTTCAGGGCTGAGTTTATCATAGCCCTGACTTCCTCTGGGTGCGCTAGACCCGCTACTCTGTAAACTACCTTGGAATCGATTGTACTCGCCATAGCAGATGCTGTCTGGAGTAAGTTTATCGCCTTCCTCAAGTCCCCTTCCGCAACGTATATTATCGCTGATATCCCATCTTCAGTGTACTTCAGCCCCTCTCTCTCAGCTATCATTATCAATCTGTTCTTTATAGCTTCCTCCGGTATCGGTCCGAATCTGAAGACAGCGCATCTCGATTGTATCGGTTCTATTATCTTCGAGGAATAATTGCAAGCGAATATGAACCTCGTAGTAGCTGAGTACATCTCCATAATCCTCCTGAGGGCCTGTTGGGCATCTGCAGTTAAGTTATCCGCTTCATCTAAGTGTATTATCTTGAATGGGACTTCTCCGAACGGAGCTGTCTTAGCGAAATCCTTTATCTTAGTCCTTATCGTATCTATCCCCCTCTCATCACTAGCATTCAGCTCCAAGTAATTAGCCGCCACGAGCTCCTCTGATTTATAGAGATCGTTAGCGAGAGCTAAAGCAGTTGTCGTCTTTCCAGTACCAGCAGGGCCAGCGAAGAGTAAATGAGGCATTGATCTCTTCTCAACAAATCCCTTGAGGGCTCTTATAACATCATCTTGCCCAACTACATCATCTAATGTTTTCGGCCTGTACTTCTCTACCCACAACTCGAACGTCATAGTCCCCTCATGATCCGGTACATGATAATTTAAATAACTCAATCGATCCCAAGCGCTCGGTGAGTATGTTCCCGATAAGATGTTTCACGTGCGGCAGCGTGATAGGTGATAAATGGGAGGAGTTCTCCCGGAGGGTTATGGCTGGAGAGGATCCAGGAGAGGTGCTGGATTCCATGAATATAAGGAGATATTGTTGCAGGAGGATGTTCCTCTCCCATATAGAGCTCTCAGATCTAGAGCTCTCCTTCTCGCAATTGATAGAGAGGTGATCCCATGGGATACGATGATACTAGCTTAGCTAACGTCCCTCCAGTCGAGGATAAGGACCTCCTGATACCTAAGCAGAAGTACCTCCTCTCGGGAGTGCACGTAGGGACGGGGATAAGGACTAAGGACATGGAGAAGTTCATATATAGGGTCAGGGCCGATGGACTCTGCATAATAGACATAAGGAAGATAGATGAGAGGATAAGGGTAGCGGGTAAGTTCCTAGCGAGATTCGAGCCTAATAGAGTCCTAGCAGTTTCAGCTAGGATATACGGGTTTAAGCCAGTCAGGAAGTTCGCGGAGTACACTGGCGCTATGTACATAACTGGGAGGATACTCCCAGGTACCTTGACCAATCCCCAAGCCCCTCTCCACCTCGAGCCCGATGTAGTGCTCCTCTCCGACCCTAGAGTAGATAGACAGATACACATAGAGTCAGTTAAGATGGGCATCCCCGTAGTAGCTCTAGTGGACGCTGATAACATGCTCGAGAACATAGACTTAGCTATACCAGTCAACAATAAGGGGAGGAGGTCGCTAGCTCTCGTCTACTGGCTCTTGACGAGGGAAGTCCTCAGGAACAGGAAAGTTATACCGCCAGATGGAGATCTCCCCGAGGGATATGAGGAATTCGCCACTAGGATAATGGGAGTGAGATGAAGTTGGGGCTGAGGAAACCCGCTGTAGCTGGCTCATTCTACCCATCGAGGAGCGATGACCTCCTCAAGCTCCTCGATTCCCTCTTCAGAGGGGCGGGATCTGAGGGGATACCATCACCCAACCCGGCTGGGGAGAGGAGGGTAGCCTCCCTCATCGTCCCTCACGCTGGCTACATCTACTCCGGGAGGACTGCTGCTTCAGCATACTCGATAATAGCTAAGGACGGTATCCCAGATACCTTCATCATAATAGGACCGAATCACACTGGCCTGGGGTCCGCTTTCTCAGTCACGAAATCTAAGTTCTGGGAGACACCGTTGGGGAGAGTGGAAGTTGATTTGGAGTTAGCTGAAGTAATCTCGAGTTACTTCAGTGATCTTGATTTCGATGATCTAGCTCATACATGGGAGCATTCTGTCGAAGTGCAAGTACCGTTCCTCCAATCTATTTACGGGACTTCCCTCAAGATACTCCCCATAGTGATGGCGATACAGGAACCCGAGCCCTCTATCGATCTAGGGAGGTCCATAGCTCTCGCCACAGAGAGACTGGGGAGGGACGTCTTAGTCATAGCTTCCTCAGACATGTCCCACTACCTACCCGAGGGGGAGGCCGTAAGGAGGGATAGAGCTGCCATAGATGCGATACTCAATATGGATGTCCACTCTCTCTTCAGGATAATACGGGAGTTCGATGTGAGTATGTGCGGGCCCGGCCCTGTTTCAGTAGCTATATCTTTCGCGAAGCTCAAGGGAGTCTCTAAGGGAGAATTAGTGAGGTACTCCACTAGCGCTGAGACGAGCGGTGATAAGTCCTTCGTAGTGGGTTATGCCTCAGTGGTGTTCAAGTCGTGAGAGAGGATCTCACTAATAAGAGGAAGGTCGAGCATATAGAGATAGCGTTGAGCGATGATATCGATCTCAGTAGCAGTTACCGGTGGTTCGATTTCGTCAGGTTGATACATAACGCACTACCCGATTCCTCCTTCGAGGAGATAGATCTCAACTGGAGGTTCCTGGGTTACGAGTTAGAGGCCCCGCTATTGATAGAGGGGATGACTGGAGGGCATGAGGCATCTCTAAAGATAAATGAGGCATTAGCTAGAGCTGCTCAATCTGAGGGAGTGGCTATAGGTGTCGGAAGTCAGAGGGCAGCTTTAAAGGATGATTCCGTAATCGAGACTTATAGGATCGTGAGGGAGATAGCTCGAGACGTCCCTGTGATCGCTAACTTAGGTATCTCTCACATCTCAGGGGAGGGTGGTGTTGATAACGCTAAAGCAGCAGTCGATATGATAGATGCCGATGCTATAGCTATACATCTCAACCCATTGCAGGAGATAATACAACCTGAGGGTGATAAGAACTTCTCAGATTCCCTGATCTCCTTAAGGGATCTAGTGAGGGAGCTAGATGTCCCAGTCTTAGTGAAGGAAGTAGGTAGCGGTATATCTTACGAGCTCTCGCTAACATTGAGGAGGATAGGGATCGAGTACGTAGATGTCGCGGGCCATGGAGGTACGAGTTGGGCTCTTATAGAGGGTAAGAGAGCATCAAGCGATTCAATTGAGAGGGAAGCATCTATCAGGTTCTCTGAATGGGGAATACCGACTCCTATCTCTATAATTGAGGCATCTAGCTCCGGCTTAACTGTTATAGGTTCTGGGGGCGTTAGATCCGGTTTAGATGCTGCTAAATGCATAGCTCTAGGGGCTAATGCTGCTGGAGCCGCGAGACCTTTCTTCAAAGCTGCTGTCGAATCGGGAGCGGAGGGGGTCTCTAGGAAGATTAGGAGCTTCAAATTCGAGATGAAGCTAGCTACATTCTTGACGGGATCATCTACCCCAGATCAGTTGAGGCTCAGGAGACCTTACGTCTTGTTAGAACCACTCTCCTCGATGCTCAAGATCAGGGGAAGATTTTTATACGTTTAAGTCACACCGACTGGGGGAATGAAGGATGAGTAAGGACAAACCCTCTTATGTGAAGTTCGAGGTCCCTAGGGACCTAGTACCTAAGATACTCGAGTTAGTCCAGATGTCCAGGAGCACTGGCGGTAAGCTGAGGAAGGGAGTCAATGAGACTACGAAAGCAGTTGAGAGAGGTGAGGCCCTATTCGTCGTCATAGCAGAGGACGTCAACCCTCCTGAGATAGTCGCGCATCTCCCCCTCCTCTGCGAGGACAAGGGGATACCTTACGCTTACGTCCCATCAAAGGAGGAGTTGGGTAAGGCTGCCGGACTCGAAGTAGCTGCATCTTCTGTGGCAGTAGTAGATGCCGGTCAAGCTAAGAGCTTATTAGAGGCCCTGAAGGAGAAGTTCAAGGAGATGAGGGGGGCTTAAGGTACCTTTAAATCTTCCTGAGTATTTTTTGATCGAGGGTGAGCTCAATGTCGCAAGAGGATAAGGGTTTCCCCGCTGAAGTCGTCGAGATAATAGGCAGGACGGGCGTCGCGGGGGAGGTCATCCAAGTCAGAGCTAAGATATTAGCTGGGAGGGACAAGGGGAGGGTCCTAACTAGGAATGTGAAGGGACCCGTTAGAGTAGGGGATATCTTGATACTCAGGGAGACGGAGATAGAGGCCAGGAAGTTGAAGCCGAGGTGAATTAGATGGCAGTCCTCCTCAAGAAATGCTCTTTCTGCGGCAGGGACATAGAGCCGGGTTTCGGATGGATGTACGTTAAGGCAGATGGTACTATCCTCTACTTCTGCTCATCTAAGTGCAGGAAGAGTTACATGATGGGGAGGAATCCCAAGAAATTGGGATGGATAAGAAAGGCTGAGAAGTGATGGTGATCTATTGCCAGATAAGAGGTATAGGCAGCCCCTCGTCTCCGTCTTGGGGCATGTAGATTCTGGGAAGACTACCCTGCTGGATTACATAAGGAAGACTAGAGTAGCGAGTAAGGAACCCGGTTCGATCACTCAGCACGTGGGTGCATCCGAGATACCGGTCGATGTGATATACGAGGTGTGCAAGCCAGTCATGGAAGCTCTGAACTTGAGATTCGAGATAAAAACGGGGGGGCTCCTCTTCATAGATCTACCAGGGCACGAGGCTTTCTCTAACCTCAGGAAGAGAGGGGGGTCTGTAGCTGATATAGCGATACTAGTGATAGACATAAACGGGGGGGTCCAGCCTCAGACAGTCGAGTCCATAAACATACTCAGGGAGAGGAGGGTCCCATTCGTAATCGCTCTCAATAAGATAGATACGATATACGGATGGAGACCTCGAGAGGGGAGGCCTTTCATAATCTCGGAGAGGGAGCAGTCCCCTTCAGTGATAGCTGAACTCGAGAGGAGGCTTTACAGAGTAGTAGATCAGTTGATGGAACATGGGATAAATGCCGAGAGGTACGATAGGATAAGGGATTTCACGAAGACTTTCGCGATAGTTCCTACGAGCGCTGTGACTGGTGAGGGGGTCCCCGATCTCCTCACGGTACTCTTCGGATTGGTCCAGAGGTATATGTTGGACAGGCTAGAGGTGACTAGTGACGAGGGGAGGGGAACTGTACTGGAAGTCAAGCAGCACCCGGGCCTCGGGACGGTCTTGACAGCTATAATATACGATGGGACTATTAAGAAAGGTGATACGATAGTAGTAGCTGGAAGTAAAGGACCTATAGTGACTAAAGTGAGGAGCTTATTGGTCCCAGAGCCCCTACAAGAGATGAGAATGACGAAGAAGTTCAGGAGCATAGATGAAGTATCAGCAGCAGCTGGTGTCATGATATCAGCTCCGGATCTAGAGGACGTACTGGCTGGCTCCCCGATATACGTAGTGAGGGATCCTGGGATGCTCGAGGAGATGAAGAGGGAGGTGCAGGAGGAAGTCGAGAGGATCGTGATAAAAACAGATAGGATAGGTGTGATAGTCAAGGCCGATGCCTTGGGGACTTTGGAAGCCCTGATATCTCAACTAGGGAGGGAGGGGATACCGATAAGGAGGGCCGATATAGGGGAGGTGACGAAAGCAGACGTATTCGAAGCTTCTGTCATCAGGGGGAGCGATGAGAGGTACTCAGCTATACTCGCTTTCAACGTCAGGGTCAGTGAGGAGATAAAGAGGGAAGCGTTATCTAGGGGGGTCGCTATCTTCGAGGACTTGATAATTTACACTCTAATAGAGAAATTCAAGTCTTATTTAGAGGATTTGAGGAGAAAAGAGGAGGAAAGAGTTCTTTCTCATGCTATTTTCCCAGCAGAGATCTTAATTTTGCCTAATTTCATTTTCAGGAGGAGCGATCCTGCTATAGTAGGTGTCGAGGTCCTCTCGGGCTCGATAAGGCCGGGTTATCCACTAATAAGCGAGAGCGGGAAGAGGGTCGGTATTATATTAGATATACAGCATGAGGGCAACAGGTTACCGGAGGCGAGGAAGGGGCAGAGGGTCGCTATATCTATAAGAGGAGGCGTAGTCGGTAGGAACGTTAAGGAGGGTAGGGTCCTCTATACAGAGGTCAGTGAGTTCGAGGATGAGAGATCGAGGGAGATATACTTCAGTAAGATGAGCGATGAGGAGAAAGAGCTTTACAAGAGGATAATTTGGATAAAGTACTCGGGAAGAGCTGAGAAGGAGTGATTTGGGATCCTTTGAGGCTCCCGCTCTAATTAGTTATAATCTTTTTAGGGCTTGAGGCCTCTGAATATATCTCGAGAGAAGCCATTCGACAGACCGCATAGTTACGGGAGGGTTGATCCGCTCGCCTCCTGCACGAGGACCCGGTCGCTGAGTAATAGCGAGTTGAAGCTTATATATTCCCCTCGGTCCTCACGGTAGTGATGCAATATGTCTAGCAGGAAGAAGGGTATCGTTGAGGAATTCTTAGTGCTCGATATAGGGGACCCGAGTACTGGGAAGACCTTCCACCTCAAGCTGCCAAAGGAGAGCCTCAGGTATTTCATAGGCAGGAGGATAGGTGAGGAGATACCTGGCGATCCCTTCGGCTTACCTGGATACACCCTCAAGATAACTGGCGGGACTGATAAGGACGGCTTCCCGATGCACCCCTCCTTACCTACTATGGGGAGGAAGAGGCTCCTCCTATCATCCCCGCCCGGCTTCCACCCGAAGAGAGAAGGGGAGAGGAGGGCTAAGCTAGTTAGAGGGAGCATTATCTCAGATGCAATGAGGCAGATAAACCTCAAAGTTATTAAGAAGGGGGATAAATCCCTAGAGGAGATCTTAGGGAAGGGTGAGGCTTCTTAAGGTGATCGGATGAGGGAAGTCCTCCAACCGGAGATGAACGTAGGGACGGCCGGTCACGTAGACCATGGCAAGTCCACTCTAGTCCAAGCTCTAACTGGGATATGGCCAGAGAGACACAGCGAGGAATTGAGGAGGGGGATAACTATAAAGTTAGGTTATGCTAATGCTGATCTCAGGAAGTGCCCCTCTTGCGATGAGCCTAGGTGCTATACTACTTCTAAGAGGTGCCCTATCGATGGTAGTGAGACCATACTGCTCAGGAAGATATCTCTAGTAGACTGCCCTGGCCATGATACATTGATGGCAACTATGCTAGCCGGTTCGACTTTGATGGATGCTGCTCTCTTCGTAATAGCATCCAACGAGCCTGTGCCACAGCCACAGACTAGGGAGCATCTGATGGCCCTGAAGATAATGGGGGTGAAGCAGATAATAGTGGTCCAAACGAAGATAGAGTTAGTGAGTGAGGAAGATGCCATAAGAAATTATGAGCAGATTCTGAGATTCCTTGAGGCTAATTTAGATGAAATACCACCGGTAATACCTGTATCTGCCCTTCACGGTGTTAATATAGACTTCTTGATAAGGGAGATGGTGAGGAGGTTCACTCCCCCGCAGAGGGATCCTACTAAGACCCCCAAGATGTACGTAGCGAGATCGTTCGATGTCAATAGACCCGGTACTAGGCCTGAGAAACTAGTAGGAGGTGTCCTCGGAGGTACTATAATTCAAGGTAGGCTCAGATTGGGGGATGAGATAGAGATAAGGCCCGGGGCCTACAGGGGAGGTAAGTTCATCCCCCTGACTACTAAGATAGTGAGCCTGAAGAGCGAGGACACCCCCCTAGAAGAAGCCTATCCGGGCGGGCTGATAGGCGTGGGAACCCTCCTAGATCCAGCTCTGACGAAAGCCGATAATATGGTGGGGAGTGTCGTGGGCTTGCCTAATGAATTACCACCAGTCTGGTCTGAGCTCGATATAGAGGCGAAGTTCTTCGATAAGATAGTGGGGATGAAGGAGGAGATCTCTGTGACTAAGCCCAAGGTCGGGGATTTCATCCAATTGAATATAGGTACAGCCACTGTCCCGGCTGTCCTTAAGGAGATAAACCATGACATCATGAAGCTACTCGTGAGGATCCCCGCTGTAGCGGAGTTGGATCAGAGAGTAGCTATCTCAGCTAGAGTGGGGAATAGGTGGAGATTGATAGGCTTCGGTCACGTGAAGGGTGGGGTCGAGTACAGAGTACATTAAGGATCCTTTAGTTCCTCTAAGATCTCCTTATCGTTCATTATATCGTCCAAAGAGCTGTATTCGAGGCTCTCCTCATACCTAGGTTCGGGAGCCCTCACATACCTCGGGTTCCTGACGATCCCGTCCGATGTCACGTAATACGCTGCGCCCCTCATCTCCTCATAAGGCCCGTAATCGGGTATCACCCTCCTATGGATCAAGTTGCTCATCACGAGTGTATCCGCTCCCGCGTTAACGCTCACGTGCCCGTATCCCGGCGGTACTATGATATAGTGCCCTGCTCCAGCCTCTATCACTATGAAGTCCTCTACTTCGTATATAGAAGCCCCCCTCCTCTGCAGTAAGAAGATGGCCCTCCCAGAATTGACGTAATAGACCTCAGGTAGGAGCTTCCCGTCCAAAGGGAGATGATAGTGACCTTTCGTTTTAGCGAGCTCACCTCCCACATTCCAAGGAGGTATAACTGTCACATCCAACCTTATCGGGCTGTCCCTCAGAGGGGGGAGGTCCCTGTACATCATATAAGCTATATCATCTTTTTCCAAGTATCCGGGATTCATCAAGACAGATTTTAACTCATTGAGGCTTCTGATCTCAGGCTTTATTTCCTCACCGCGGGCTAATATCCTCAATTTATCCTCTAGTAGTTCGATATCTCTCGCTATACGCATCGCATAGAGTGTGTCTTTCAAGTATATATAGTGAGGAGGAGTAGTAGCCGCGATGCGTTACCTATGCTTAGTGGTGTTGTTACTCCTGATGATCGCTCCGATAATAGCATCGGCCCAGGTAAGCTATGAAGTGGAAGATGAGTCAGTGGTACTTGAGATAGAGGAGTCTGGGGATGTACTTCTATCTTACAACTTGACGATCCACGTGACCTCCGGGACTGTAGCTAGATACGTCGCCATAGGGATGCCTAACTCTAGATTCGATGTAATGAAGGCCCTAGAAATGAGGGATGGAGAGACTAGGGAAGTAGAGTATGAGAAAGTCATCGAGGAGTCTTATTATGCTGTGAAAATGCATCCAACAACTCCAATAAATGCAGGGGAATCTAGAACTTACCATTTGGAGGTAGTGCTCAAGGATTTCATTTACGAGGATTCGATGAATCCGGGGAACGTTGGGCTCGAGTTCATCCCATCTTGGTTCGATGCTAGAGTGAGATCCCTGAGGCTCTGGATAATCCTCCCACCCGGAGTAGATAATAGTAATAAGGTCAGGAATCGACCGGATTACGATAATCTCATACTACTTGAGGATGGTAGACTAGCACTTTACTGGGAGAGACATGACCTGCCACCTAGCTATAAGTTCGATGTAGGTGTCTCATTCCCTAAGGAATATGTGAGATCTTACGTTAAGGGATCTGAGAGCGAGGGTCTCCTCCCTGCTGTGATCGGCCTCATATTCTTAGGGGCTGTCGTCTTCTCGATATTCTTCATAGCGAGTACAGTGAAGTCCCTCATCGAGAAGTCCGTCTATAAGCCCCCTGAAGTCTCTGTTGAGAGCCTCGGAGTGAATAAGAACTTGAGACCCCCTGAGGTCGCTTATCTGAAGAAGTTGGAGGGGAGGGAGATAAGTTACGGGAGGATATTGGCTACTATAGCTCTGGAGTTATCGAATAAGGGGCTCATTAGGGTGAAGAGCGTAGAGCCATTGGATATTGAGAAGTTGAACAACTCTCCCTCCCAATTGAGGGCCTACGAGAAGATCTTCCTCGATTGCTTGGACGGAGGCACGCCCTCTGAAGATTGTCTAGTGAACGTGATTAAGAGCTTACATAGGAGAGTCAATAGGGAGATAGCTGGTTACTCCAGGCTCGGTACAATAGCTCATTATGAGAAGCTAGTCAATTCCATTTGGAGGGAGATCTCTCGAGCTCCAATGGATAAGAGGCTAGAGATCTTGAGGGAAAATCTCCCATGGTTACTCACGGATGAGAACTTCGAGAGGAATCTGAAGAGATACTTGAAAGAGGGCTTATCTCCTGATCAAATTTCCCGTCCCTTAGGGGGTACTTGGACATTGGAGGACACTTGGATCTGGATCCCCAGGGGGGGCACTATCTACATACCTCATCCTAGGGAGCCTATCGGCCCTAAGGATATTGGAGGACGGCCCGAAGCTAGATCCGGAGTGGAGGCTCCTGTCGTGAGTATAGAGAGAGCGGCTGATTCTATAGCTAGATCCATAGAGGGCTTCTCCTCCTCTATCGTGAGGAACATGGAGGACTTCTCCAACAAGATAGCGAGGACAATAACGCCTGAGAGACCTAGAGGGAGCAGCAGGAGGCATGTACTATCCTGCGTATGCGTCAGTTGCGCTTGCGCATGCGCTTGCGTCAGCTGCGCTTGTGCTTGCGCTGGAGGTGGCGTGGGATGAGCGAGAGAGAGCTATTGACCTTCAATTACAGGGGCCATAAGATTCAGCTTAGGATAGATCCTTATGGAATGGGCTCCCTCATTGTGGATGCAAGTAGAGTAGCTTATCTCAATCACACAGCAGCGATTATGATCAAGGCATTCCTCTCGGGAGGGGACTGGAAGCAAGCTGTTAAAGAACTCAAGAAATACTACAGAGGGATGAAGGAGAGTGAAGTGAGGAGGCATTTCGATGAGATAACTGAGAAGATAAGGATGTTCATAGATGGCTACGGAGACCCTGTCACAGATCTGGGATTCAAGTACCAACTCCCCGATGTCACTGCAATGTCAGCTCCCCTCAGAGTAGATCTAATCCTCACTTACAAGTGCAATAACTATTGCGTCCACTGTTACTCATCTAGCCCCAGGGAAACGGAGGAGCTGAGCACTGAAGATTGGAAGAGAGTTTTGAGGGTATTTCATGAGCTAGGGGTACCTCAAGTCACTTTCACAGGTGGAGAGCCCACATTGAGGGAGGATCTCGTCGATCTAGTCTCTGAGGCCCAGAGGCTAGGTATGGTATCCGGGATCGTGACGAATGGGACTTTGCTGAGTGATGACCTCTCTAGGAGATTAGCGGAAGCTGGTTTGGATTACGCTCAAATAACTCTGGAGTCGAAGGATCCTGAGGTCCATGACTCAATCACTAGAGTGAGGGGGAGCTGGGAGAGGACGGTCAGTGGGATAAAGAGCATGGTGAATACTGGAGTCTACGTGAGCGTCAACTCGACCCTCCTGAAGATGAACTCACCGACTATACTGGATACTATTAGATTCGCTGCGGAACTGGGGGTCCACGGTTACTCCCTCAATAGAGTCATTTACAGCGGGAGAGCTACTCTCGATATGGAGCCGAGTTTCGAGGAGATGATTAACATAATAACTGAAGCTAAGGAACTAGCTATAGAGCTAGATCTCGATTTCACTTGGTACGGGGTTACGAGGTACTGCGAGATGGATCCAATGAGCATGGGGCTGGGGCTGAAGTTCTGCTCCGCCTGCAGCATCAATCTCGCTGTAGAGCCCGATGGCACTGTTATACCTTGCCAGAGCCATTACTTAAAGCTCGGGAACATCTTGAGGGATAGATGGATGGATATATGGTACTCGAAGGAGTGCTTGAGCATAAGGGAGGCATCTTATATAGGGGATGCCTGTAAGAGCTGCCCCCTGCTCTCTTTCTGCAGGGGAGGGTGCCCCTTAGAGGCTGAAGTGAGGAGCTACCCATCGAAGCCCCCTGAGGTCGAGCCCCATGGACTCCCATGAGCTCAGATCTGTAGCTGAGCTCATAAGGAGGAACTCAGGCAAAGTCGTAGCTTTCACAGGAGCTGGTATATCAGCTGAAGCAGGGATACCGACTTTCAGGGGGAAGGGAGGGCTCTGGGAGAGATATAATCCGGAGGAACTCGCGACCCCTCAGGCTTTCTTCAGGGATCCCAAGTTAGTCTGGGACTGGTATTTATGGAGGATGTCCATAATCGCGAGAGCTCGACCGACGCCAGCTCATGAGATACTCGCCCTCTGGGAAGATAAGGGTATATTGAGGGGCGTGGTAACTCAGAATGTAGATGGTCTCCACCAGAGAGCTGGCTCTAAGAACTTAGTGGAACTTCACGGTTCTATTTGGAGGATTAGATGTACTTCTTGCAGTAATAAGGTCTATCTGGGCTTCGGGAACCTGCCGGGGAGGGTGCCGCCTGAGTGCGATAGATGCGGCTCCATAATGAGGCCCGATGTAGTCTGGTTCTATGAGCCGCTACCCAGGGATGAGTGGATGAGAGCTGAGGATATGATGAGATCGGCCAGTCTGTTGCTTATAATAGGGACCAGCGGGCTCGTGATGCCAGCAGCGACTCTGCCGATTATAGCCCTCCGGAACAGAGCTACTTTAGTCGAGATAAATCCTGAGGAAACCAATTTAAGTAGCTTAGCTAAGTTCAGGATGAGGGAGGGGGCTAGTAGAGTATTGATCGCCCTCAACGAGATACTGGAGGGGATCTCTTGAGGATAGTCAAGTTCGATCGCAAGTTTCTGGAGGACGTTATCTCTATCCACTGCCCTAAGTGGAGAGAGATGCCATTCAGCATGAGGATGAGGGACTGCGGTTACTGGGGGGATCCCGAAGTCTTCAGTTGGTATGTAGATGCCTTACTATCAGTGGATGGGAGGATATTGATAGCCCTGAGGGATGATAATTTGATAGGAGAAGCTGAGATAGTTCCAGAGAGGTTGAAGTGCCCCGTGGGGGATCACGCTTACTTGCAGATGGTCTGGGTTAAGGAAGGGGAGAGGGGTGTGGGAGTCGGTAGGAGGCTCGTTGAAGAGTGCAGCAAATTAGCGAGGGAGATGGGATTCTATTCTCTCGACACAATACCATATGATGAAGCTATTCCCTTCTTCGAGTCCCTCGGATTCTCGGAGATAGAGTCGCAAGTGCTCATGGAAGCTAGAACCAGACCGGCCCCTGAGCAACCTAAGATAGAGGAGATAGGGAGAAGGGAGCTTCCAGTAGCTGTCCAGATGTTAGCAGGACAGACGAGACCATCTTCTCTCCTTTGGGAACTCCTCTGGGGTAGAGAAGCTGTGGGCCTCCCACCCCCCAAGGTCTTCAAGGTCAGGGTCGGCCTTTGGGAATTCGTCTTGGGGCTTTTCAGGCCGACAGCTGATGATAACTACTTATATGCTCTGATATGGGGACCTGAGAGGGCTAGTCTGGGCCAGATTTTCGATTCAGCTGAGATGGCCCTATCGATAGCATACGATATGGGAGCGACTAAAGTGAGGATCCAGACGTGGTGCAAGTACAGGGGGGCTTTCGAAGCGGCTGGTTTTGAGGCGATAAAACGCATCAAGTGGATGAGGATGAAAATAAAAGAGGATTAGCCCCCGAGTTCGGGGCCCACGATATTTTTAACCCACCATTGCATCGACCAGAGTTCATCGTGCCCTATCCTCTGACCCGGCAGTACTCTGAGCTTACCCTTGTTATCGTATATTGGCCCCGTGAACGGATCGAAGGTCTCGTCATTCACGTATCTCCATCCCTTCCCCGTCCAGATAGCGCCCATTTGAGCTAACCTAGCGAAGATCAATGTGTAAACATCGGGATCCTTCAGCACAGTACCATTAGGCAACTGAACATCCTCCTTCACTCTCACTGATCTCAGTTCATCGACGAACTTCGGGTTCACGGGCTCATTATAAGCGCAACCGAGCTCAACGGATCCCTCCTTCAGTTTCCACCAGTAATCGACGTTATCTAAGTTCTCGTTAGTGTAAGAGCCTGCATATATCTTCGAGAGTATATCATCATATATGACTTCCCAGTGAGCTATCTGTCCGCTTACGCATACGTCCTTCCCGTATTCCTTCATCGGGCTGTAGTGACCGAACGCGAGGACCCTCTCGCCTCTCATGAAGTGCTCCTCAGCCACTTGCACTACCGTAGGGGTATCCTCTGTGAAAGCTAGCACATCTACTCCCTCCGATATCAAGGCCTCTGCAGCTTGCCTCGCCTTCGTCGGATCCACCCAAGCTCCTATTTCCCTGACATAGACCTTGCAGTCAGGGCAGACTTCATTCACTCCTATAGCGAAAGCGTTTATGTGCCTGACGACCTCCGGTATTAGGTGAGCAGCTACATAACCTATCTTCTTCGTCTTAGTGAGAGCGCCGGCCATGAGCCCATTCAGATAGTAAGCTTGATAGAGATCCGTGAAATAAGTCCCCATGTTAGCGTTCCTCTTATAACCTGAGCAGTGCCAGAATATGATATCTGGGTGCTTCTTAGCCTCCTCAAGCGTCGGATCCATGAAATCGAAACTCGTCGTGAATATAACGTTATATCCCTGGGAGATGAGTTGCTCCATCACACCTGCTGATGCTGCAGGGGTTACGGATTCCACTTGAGTTGTCTCAAGCCAGTCGTACTTCTTATCCACTATTTCCTTAGCCTGATGATGGGCATGGGACCATCCGTAATCCCCTATTGGCCCTATGTATATGAATGCTGCCTTAACTTTCTTCTCCTGAGTGACCGTCGATGTCTCCTTCACCGTCTGCGTCACTGTCTGCGTGACCGTTTGCGTAGTCCCCTTGGGGGCTAGGGAGTATCCCCCTACGACACCCACTAATAGGAAGATGAGGGAGAGTGCGAGCCACCTATACGACATGAGATCACCTCATGGGGGGCTATGTCACGCCGAAACACCATATTATAAGAATTTTGCTATACTTTCAACTGGGGCACTACTTCCAGCTGAGCGAACGAAAGATTTTTAAGGATGAAATTCTAAGTCGGTAGGCCGCCGTGGGCGGCGGCCTGGGGAGGCCGGGCTTTTCAAGCCTCATGGGGGGTTGGCCTCCCCATCTCACTCCCTCTCATACGGGACCCCCAGGTAGCGAGGTGCCCCCATCCTCCTCCTGAACTTACTAGAGGACCCTATCATCAATATTATGAGAGTCATGAGATATGGTAAAGCGCTCAGGAGCCATTGGCTGTAACCTAAGGCCTGTAGAGTGTAGCTAGATGCCTCTATTGATCCGAATAAGAATGATGTCAGTAAAGCTTTAGCTGGATCCCAGAGGGAGAATATGACGAGAGCTATGGCTATCCACCCCCTGCCGGCTGTTATGTTCTCTATCCAGACTGGATTGTACGATATCGAGAGATAAGCCCCAGCTAGCCCTGATAATGCGCCTCCCAGTATCGTTGAAGCATACCTCACTCTCGTTACCGATATACCGGCAGCATCGACAGCTGCAGGATTTCCCCCGGCTGATCTCACTATGATGCCGTATCTCGTGCGGAAGAGTATGAACCAGAGGAGCGCTGTGAGTAAGAGGCTCATATAAAACATCGGGTCTTGATCGAATAGAGGCTTGCCGATCAGAGGGAGCTTAGAGAGAGGATCGAGGGGCTTAGGAAGTAACCTGGCTTCAGGTGGTAATTGAGCTCCGATGTATTTCCTCCCGATAAGGCTGCTTATTCCGAGACCTAGCATAGAGAGAGCTAATCCAGAAACTACCTGATTGGACTTCAGAGTTATGCTGATAAAACAGTGTATTAGAGCGAGTGACATAGCAGCTGAGAGACCAGACAGTATACCCAACAGCTGGCTCCCAGTTTGGATCGTCACTATGAAGGAGGAAGCAGCTCCTAAGGCCATCATCCCCTCCACACCTAAGTTTAGTACTCCGGACCTTTCAGCGTATATCTCTCCGAGGGTCGCTAGAAGGAGGGGAACAGCTGACCTGAATCCTATCCAGAGTATGTTCTCTATTATTACTAACTCCATCTCAATCCCTCCTGAGCTCATATCTCACCATGAAATCGCCAGCTAGGACTGATAGTAATATAGTCCCATTGAACATGTTTATGAACCCTATGGGGAGCTTGTAAGATATCATGGCATAATTCCCGCCTACTAAGAGACCTCCATAAAGGAAATTAGCTATTATCAAGCTGAGAGGATTAGTCCCACTTAACCAAGCAGTTATTATTGCGGAGAAACCGTAACCTGAGAGGAACTCCGGAGTGAACCTCTTTTGGATTCCGCAAAGCTCTCCTATTCCCGCTATTCCGGAGAGGCCCCCGCTTATTATTGCTACTATTATCAAGACCTTGGTGCTACTTATCCCAGCCGCTCTGCTAGCCTCTGGATTATCTCCTATCGCCCTTATCTCGAAGCCCCAAGTCGTCCGTTTTAGGAGGAAATAGATAAGGAAAGCTGAGGCCAGGGCTATGAGAAGGGTAGGCCAATGTATCCTAGTCCCCTCTATAACCGGTAGCTGGGAGTTAGCTGGTATCACTCTCGTATGAGCGAATCCCCCGTAAGTTAACTCACCTACTGTCTCTACAGCCTTCCATGGACCATGTATCATGTGCTGGAAGACCCAGTAGATCACGTAGTAGAGCATGAGCGTCGATATTACATCATTCATATTGAGCTTAGCTTTAAGGAGAGCTGGAATGATCCCCCATGCTGCTCCAGCGAGACAGCCTGAGATGAAGAGAAGGGGGATTTGAATACAACTCGGGAAATCTAAGTTCGATGCCACCAGGTAGCCGAGCATAGCTCCTGCTAATAGCTGCCCCTCAGCTCCTATATTCCAGAAACCCGCCTTAAACGATAGAGATAGCCCTGAGCTTATGAGGAGTAGGGGTATCATCCTGACTATTGACTCTGTCAGGCCCACCCTTGTCCCGAAGACATTGGACAGAAGACCGGAGAAGAAGTAATATGGATCGATCCCCTGCATTAAGAGGAGTATGGAAGATAATATCAAGGCAATAGCTATAGAACAGATCCTCACAGTTATTAAAAGCTTCTTAGAGACCTCGACCCTCTTGACCAACTTCAAGGGACATTCCCCCCGACATCATAAGGCCCAGTTCCTCTGATGAGATCTCCCCTGGCTTAAAGATACCGGAGAACCTCCCATCAAACATTATAGCCACTCTATCGCTCAGTTCTAGGAGCTCTTCTAGATCTGTCGATACGAGTAATATAGCTGACCCATTATCCCTGTGAGCGATGAGGAGATTCCTTATATACTCAGTTGCAGATATATCGAGGCCATGAGTCGGATTAGAAGCTACTATTAGCCTAGGCTCCCCAGAGAGTTCCCTCCCAGCCACGAGCCTCTGTATATTCCCTCCTGAGAGGTTTTTAGCTGGTGTATGGACTGAAGGTGTCATTATACCGAATTCCTCAACTAAATTCTCAGCGAATTCAATTATCCTCTCATACTTCAAGATCCTCCTCGAGCTGAAGGGCTCCTTATGATATCTCTTGAGTACAGCGTTCTCCGCTACACTCATGCTATGAACTATCCCGAACTTCACCCTATCTTCCGGTATATAAGCTACTCCGAGCTCAGAGATCTCCCTAGGGGACTTATTCGTGATATCCCTTCCCATAAATAATATCTTACCCTTCCTAACTTTCCTCAATCCGACTATAGACTCTACTAACTCGCTCTGACCGTTCCCAGAGACTCCCCCTATTCCGAATATCTCACCGCTCCTAATATTGAAGGACACTCCTTTAACGCTCTCCCTTCCCCTATCACCAATAACGGAAAGCTCCTTTACTTCAAGCACGAGATCTCCCTTAACTGCTTCGGACCTCGTAGATCCGAATGATATCTCCCTCCCTACCATCATTTTAGCTAGTTCCTCCTTAGTTGCTCTCTCTATCGGTAGAGTAGCGACAACACTACCGTTCCTCATCACGGTGACTCTATCTGCTATTGAGAAGACCTCATTGAGCTTATGAGTTATGAAGATAATGCCTTTACCATCCGATTTCATCTTTTTCAAACATTCGAAGAGCTCGCTCACTTCCCTCGGTGTGAGGACTGATGTGGGTTCGTCCAATATTATTATATCAGCTCCTGAGAGCAATATCTTGGCTATCTCAACCTTCTGTTGCTCTCCCAGTGAGAGCTGCCATATGTACGATCCCAGATCTAACTTTATCCCGTACCCCTCTATATACTTCAATCCCTCCTCCAAATCCTTCACTGGATTTATGAAACTTCTAGAGCAACTAAGCGCTAGATTCTCAGCGACGGTCTGGTCCTCGACGAAGAGGAAGTGTTGATGAACCATACCTATGCCTAACCTTATTGCATCCCTCGGGCTTCTTATATTGACTCTCTTACCCCTCACGTAAATCTCGCCTTCATCGGGGCGATATAATCCGTAGAGTATATTCATCAGCGTCGTCTTACCGGCCCCGTTTTCTCCTAACAAAGCATGTATTTCTCCTCCCCTAAGATCGAAATGAACTCTATTATTCGCTACTACGTCGTGGAATCTCTTCGTTATATTAACCATTTCAACGAGGTTGTCCGAGGTTATACGAATCCCCTGGGGTAACTCAAGGGACTTTATAGGTATACGATCCTCAGTTTCCCCTCCATCACTTCAATAATTGTATCGATTAATTGAATATATTACAATTAATTTTAGATAAATGTCTCAAAAAATGAAGTTATTCAACTGATGAAGCCACTTGTACAATATATATCTCGCTCCCAATGGTTCTTTTTGTGAACGAAATCTTTTTAAAGTACTAACTCAATGATTAGCAGTGAGATCATGGAGGAGGGGAGGATCCCGCTGTTGGGGGAGAAGTTCCCGGAGATCGAGGTCAAGACTACGCACGGATCCTTCAAGCTACCAGATCATTACAAGGGCAAGTGGTTCATCTTGTTCAGCCATCCAGCTGATTTCACACCTGTATGCACTACGGAGTTCGTTGCCTTCCAGAAGAGGTATGATGAGTTCAGGAAGCTCAATGCCGAGCTCATAGGGCTCAGTATAGATCAGGTATTCAGTCACATAAAATGGGTTGAATGGATAGAGGAGAAACTAGGGGTTAAGATAGAGTTCCCAGTGATCGCGGACGACCTTGGCAGAGTTGCTGGAAAGCTGGGATTGATACATCCGAGTAAGGGGACCAATACCGTGAGAGCTGTCTTCATAGTGGATCCCCATGGGTTCATAAGGCTGATACTCTACTACCCGCAGGAGATAGGGAGGAACATAGATGAGATCTTGAGGGCCTTGAAGGCTCTGCAGACATCCGATAAGTACGAAGTCGCCACACCCGCGAACTGGCCGAACAATGAGTTAATAGGAGATAAAGTGATAGTAAGACCCGCAAGTGATGTCGAGACTGCGAAGCAGAGGATAGAGCTCGCTAAGGCGAAGGAGATAGAGTGCTACGATTGGTGGTTCTGCTATAAGAAGGTCTGAGCCTCCCCTCTCTATAGCGAAAAGTTTATATTTACAATTAACCTCTCTTTTTTGGGAGTACTGCGTCCATATAGTAAGTTTATTGTCACACAATCGCCTCATAAATTAGGATAGTTCCTCACAATCATTTATCGAGAAAATTCTTACCCGGGGGGTTGTAAATGACTATGGAGAACATACGCTTCCTAGTCATGACGTTCTCGCTCGATCTAGCTTGGGGCCTGAGTTATATCTACCTGATGCTGGAGATCTACGATCTCTATGGTATGGATGGTTATTTCCTCGCTATAAGCTTAGGAGCGATAGTTAATTTCCTCGGGACCCTTATCTTCAGCCTCATCAGATACAGGAGGTTCATCTCGATATCGATAGCCCTTCCCTCATCTCTCCTACTGTACTCCGCTCTCAATAATACTAATCACTTCCTCACGATAGGCCTCCTAAGCCTCTTATCATGCTATGAGCCATTGATATTGGAATCCCTCTTCAGCGAGATGGAGGAAGGCGAGGCATCCGGGACTTACTATACTATCTCAGGGCTCGGGATTATATTAGGACTCATCATAGGCGGAGTACTCATTAATAATCTGAGTATTGAGAATCTGCTGCTTATATCCTCTATAATATGCTTAATCTCCTCATTGATAGCTCCCAATGGTATTAGTGGAGAGGAGAGCGTCGTGAAATTGGAGCTGGACTCAAGTATCATCGGCCTCCTCACGCCCATCCTGATCTTAGAGGGCTTCGTAACACCGCTCACATACACCTTAATAGAGATAAAACTCTATGAATTTTTCGGGAGATCTAGCTCAGTAATTGGATTGCTGCTCTCTATATCGATGTTATTAGATATAATACTTGGGCCATTGATAGGGAAATTAGTCGATAGATTGAGTGGGATCATATCATTCCTCTGCTCGAGCGTACTCCTCTTAGTACACTTAGCCCTCTCCACACTCCTTGAAGATGGAATGTTCCTAGTATCCCTCCTCCTCATTCCGATCCAGCCTCTCTATTACTCCTCCAGGAACAAACTAGCTACTGAGCTCACTGGAAGTCCTAGGGGCCTATCTATATCCCTCCCCATAGCGGCGAGCTCTTTATCGCACGCCATATTCTATGTAGCATACTCCCTCATCATGGACTTCCTTAACTACGCGATACCCCTCCTCTCCCTCCTCTACTTCATCGCACTAATTCCTCTAAAGCTCAAGTCCCCTGATCTCACTCTTTAGCTCCCGAGATAGTGAGCTAAGAGAATAGGGGGATCTCTTCATAAATCTTTCAAGAGGTTTTTAGCGACTTCAACTGCCTCTATAGCATTTTCAGCCCACCCATCAGCCCCTATCGATTTAGCGAACTCTCTCGATGTGGAAAGACCCCCTATAAGCACTTTCACCCTCTCCCTCAACCCCTCCTCCTCCAACCTCCTTATCACGACACTCACGTAATCCCGGGTCGTCGTTAAGAGGGAGCTCATTGCCAGTATATCGGCTCTATGCTCCCTGACAGCCCTTATGAATGTATCAGCATCTACATCAACCCCAAGATCTATTACCTTGAAGCCAGCAGCCCTCAGCATAGTTGCCACTAGACTCTTCCCTATGTCATGAACGTCCCCCTTAACTGTCCCTATGACGACAGTCCCTAAGCTACCTCCCCCCTCGGCCCCTATTCCCAGCTTATCTAGAGCCTTCTTGAATATAGATGCTGCCCTCAGCATCTCCGCTATGAAGTACTCGCCTTCCTCGAATAATCTCCCTATCTCCTTCATAGCCTCGCTCATAGGACCGAGTATTATCCTCCATGGATCCTCTCCAGAGGAGATGAGTTCCTCTAAGTAATTCATGAAGCTTTCTTCATCTAGATTAACTAAAGATTCCTTTAATAAAATCTCCTTCTCCCTCAGATCTATTTACATCACCTCCTCCCGATGATCTGAGCTTGTAAACTCTCTTCATCCTCCTCTTATATAACTTCCTCTCAGAGGAGACTAAGCCCATCCTAGAGAGCTTTGAGAGGGCCTTATAAACGCCTTGCAAAGTAGCTCCTCCGACGAGCCTCCATATTTGATAAGCAGTCATCTCCCTGTCCCCCATGACATCTAAGATCCTCCTCTGGAGTCCAGTGAGGGGAGTGAATGAACTTGGGTTCTTCCATCTCCTCGAGCTCCCCGTTAACAGAGCTATATACTCACTCCCGAGTCTAGAGGCCGCTGAGTAAGCCATAGCTGAGATAGGTTTCACATATATACCCAATCTCGCTAACTTCACGAGGGACTCCATCGTATCCTTAGTATCTAGGCTCATGGTCTTAGCTCCTAGCGACTTCAGAAATTCTACGAATTCCCCTCCGATACCACTATAATGGACTAAGTATATCTGAGGTACTTTCATCAACCCCATCTCCTCCAGCTCCCTGAATCCCTTGATTACCCCGTACGCTAAGATACCGGATTCCGAAGGTATTACTATGCCATCGAATTTACCCTTGAACTCGTAGAGCTCATAAGCTATCGTTTTGAATCCCTCTATCATAAATGGGTTCTCATAAGAGGCTCTAGCTCCCCCGGCACTGAAAGATATCGGTATATCTAACTGAGAGAGATAGAGGAGCTCGCTAACATCTACTCCCTCCGGATCGATGATAACTCTCACTTCCCTCCCAGAAGCGATCAAGTAAGATGCTAGGGAGATAGTGACGTCTTGCAAGTACTCGAGCTCGCTCATAATTAAATTAGAGGAGCTGATCATCACGGAGGACCCTCTGTCTACGTACGATCCAGTGGGGTTCTTAGTCTCGTCCTTGACGAGGACTCCATCCACTCTCCTCAAGTCAGTTAGGCCTTCTCCCAAACTAACTATACTCTCTGCATGAGGTAGAAGGCTTTTATACCTCCATATAGATGGCTCCCTCTCATCGACTGACCAGATCAATTTCTCAGGTACTATCTCCATTAGGAAGCCGCATTTACAGATCCAATCGGAGCTAGATATGGCGCCGCACTTGGGGCACTTGAAGAGAGTCAAGGTGGGGTCCCTTAAAAAGGATCATCTCTGCTTATAAGGTAGGTGCTCAGATCCGAAGATGAACCTAGCTAGTATGAGCCTCATTATGTTCTGTCCTCCCTCAGCACCGACGTAATAACTCATGACTCCTCTCATAGCCATCTCCAGCGGCGTTTCCTTCGTATATCCGTAAGCTCCAGTAGCTTTCATGAACTCCTTTATAGCATCAACAGCGATCTCGGGCGCGAGTAACTTCGCCATAGCAGCCCAGAAGCCAACATCCCTCAGGGTGGCATTTCCTTGATCGTATTGATCGACCATCCAAGCTGCCTTGTATGTGACGAGCCTGGCCGCCTCTATCTTAGAGTAGTAATCTACTAGTGGGAACTGGATGCCCTCGAATGAAGCTAGGGTCCTCCCGAAAACCACTCTGTTCTTAACGTAATCCTTAGTGTACTCGAACATAGCCATAGCTGAACCGGTGCATCCCGCTGAGACGAATACCCTAGCTCTATTGAAACCTTCCATAGCTATCTCGAACCCCTCGTTGACTCTCCCTATCAGATGATCCTCAGGTAGCTTTACGTTGTTCAACCTGATCCAACCCGTGCTTATACCGCACCTCCCCATGTCATCGAAGAGACCCGTCTCTATGCCCTGAGCGTTTATCGGTAAGTAGAAGAGGCTTATCCCCTTAGATCCAGCTTCAGGCTTCGTCTTCACGATAGTAACATAGCCGCCATCTACTTCCTTCGCTTCAACTATACCGCTTATATAAGTCTTCTCACCATTGAGGACCCAGTGATCCCCCTCCTTCTTCGCTAGAGTCCTGAACCCAGCTACATCGCTCCCACTCTGGGGCTCCGTTGAGCAGATGCCCACGAACCCCTCCCCCTTAGCTGCCCTACTGAGGACCTCCTTAGCGAGCTCGGGTCTTGCGTACCTCTCGACTATCTTCCCCCAGGAGGCCTCAACTAAGTGGAAGACAGCAGTAGCTACACTTGGATCCGCTCTAGCTATCTCCTCAGTAGCTATCGCACCCATCACCCAACTAGCTCCCTGCCCCCCGTACTCAGGCTTCACTGTCAGGAGCAGAATGCCGCTCTCAGCTAGTGCGCTTATCACTTCCCTCGGTATCCTGCAGTTCCTATCTATCTCCCTAGCCCTGGGAGCTAAGACCTCAGATAAAAGCTCCCTCAGGGTTTTCCTGAATACCTCTTCCTCCTCAGTGAATGAGAAGTCCACTTAACTATCACCCACGGACAGCGCACCTAAAAATTAAAAAGTTTAGCTGTAAGGGGCCCTAGCTAGCCGAGGGTTCCCCCAGCGGGGCTCCGCTCATTGAGGCCAAACTTTTTCTTAAACACTCGCATCGGATTTAGGTGTCCCTATGGATATAGCTGTGCTCGTCAAACAGTCCCTGGACGTCCAGCAACTGGCTATCGATAGTAGGACCGGGAAGATATACTTAGATGAAGCCCCGACGAAAGCAGGGGATATAGAGCTCAATGCCGCTGAGGAGGCTGTCAGGATAAAGGAGAGAGTCGGGGGAAAGGCTGTTGCTATAATGCTCTCATGCTTCGGTTCCTCTGGGAGGAGGTTGAAGGAAGCGAGAGAAGCTTTAACGAGGCTCCTAGCGATGGGGATCGATGAAGCATTGCTCCTCCTCAGCAATCAGTACATGGATACTTACTCAGCAGCTAAGTTGCTTTCGGAGGAGATAAGGGGGAAATACCAATTAGTATTAGCTGGTGAGGGTAGTGAGGATAATTTCTCAGGGGTCCTGCCAGCTAGAGTAGCTGCGGAGCTCGGTTGGCCCTACCTCTCTTATGCTACGAGTATAGAGGTCAATGGAGAGGAGATAAAAGTCACTAGGAGCTTAGAGGATTATGATGAAGTCGTATCCCTGAAGCTACCCGCCGTTATATCTGTGACTCAGGAGATAAACCAACCCAGGATACCGACTGTCCTCCACATAATGAGAGCATCGAAGAAACCTATAGTGCAGAAGGAGGTTCAGGCGACTGTGGAGCCCAAGGTCAAGGTTAAGGAGATCAAAGCCTTGAGAGTTGAGAGGAAGAGGATTTTCATTGAGGGAGAGCTTGAGGAAGCTATAGAGAAGCTTATAGATGCTTTGAAGAGCGAGGGACTTCTAGAGGTGAGAGGATGAAAGTCTTAGTGTTCAGTCATTACTTCGAGTTAGCTAAGGAGTTGATATCAGCTGGGAGCGGGGTCGGGGAAGTCTCCCTCCTCCTGACTTCGGATCAGGCGGATAGGGAGGGGGAGGTCAAGGGAGTTAAGAGAGTTATAATATGTGATGTGAGCTCCGAGGACCAACAAGGGCTCCTCAGCGTCATAACGTCCCTAGCTGAGGATTACGATTTACTAATACTTTCGAGCGATAAGAGGGGGAGGGAGTTAATAGGGCAGGTAGCGCAGAAGCTAGAGAGAGCTGTCGCCACTGAAGTCTCATCCCTCAGCTTGAGCGATGGAAAGCTCATTGTCGAGAGGATGACTTACGGTGGGAAAGCTATATCCGTGGAGGAGCTCACCTTACCGGCTGTTATCAGCGTTCAGAAGGGCAAATTCAAGCCACTAGATACTGATTCAACTCACGAGACCTTGCATTGTAAGTCCGAGACCGCGAGATCTTACGAAGTATTGGAGAGGAGGCCTAAGCCGAAGTTAGGGATACCTCTGGATAAAGCAGATGTAGTGGTTGCTGCGGGGAGGGGTTTCAAGAGGAAAGAGGATCTGAAGCTCGCTTACGAACTAGCTGAACTTTTCAATGGTGTAGTGGGATCCACGAGGCCCCTAGCAGCTGACCTGAAGTGGATGCCCGAGGAATCTTGGATCGGGATAAGCGGAGTCAGGATAGCTCCTAAGCTCCTGTTCGTAGTGGGAGCATCAGGGCAGCAGCAGTTCTCAGCGGGTATAATTGATTCTAAAGTGATAGTTGCCGTAAATAATGATCCAAGTGCTCCGATATTCGAGAACTCCGATTACTGCATAGTGAGGGACCTATATGAGTTTCTCCCAGCACTCATAAAGAAGTTGAGGGGGCTCGGGTGATAATATGTTGAGCGATGTATTCATCGTCAGTTTCGCTAGGACACCGATAGGGAAGTTCGGAGGTGCCTTATCTAAGATGACCGCTCCTCAGTTAGGTGCTGTAGCTATAGAAGCTGCTGTAAGGAGGAGCGGGTTGGAGCCCAGTGATGTAGATGAAGTCATAATGGGGAACGTTTTACAAGCGATGGTAGGTCAGAACCCAGCTAGGCAAGCAGCTATAATAGCTGGTATCCCCAAGGAAGTCCCCGGGTTCACTGTGAATAAAGTATGTGCCTCCGGGATGAAGGCGATAACTCTCGCAGCTCAGAGCATAGCTCTCGGGGAGAACAGAGTAGTAGTAGCCGGGGGGATGGAGAGCATGAGCAACGCTCCCTACGCGTTACCTCCTCAGTGGAGATGGGGGGTGAAGTTCTCCTTCACCGGGGAGAAGTTGATAGATTTAATGGTCTATGACGGACTCACGGACCCCCATACAGGCCTCCTGATGGGGGAGGAAGCTGAAGAAACTGCGAGGAAATGGGGGATATCTAGGGAGGAGTGCGATGAGTTCGCGGTCTCCAGTCATATGAAAGCTGAGGAAGCGACTGAGAGAGGGTACTTCGCTAGGGAGATAGAGAGAGTGAGGGATGTCCCCCTAGAGAGAGACGAGGGTATAAGGCCCGATACTAGTATCGAGAAGATAGCTAAGCTCAGACCAGCTTTCAGACCGGATGGAGTTATAACAGCTGCTAATGCTTCTCAATTGAGCGATGGAGCTGCTGCTCTGGTCCTAGCTCATGGGGAGGTCGTGGAGGAGAGAGGCCTGGAGCCGATAGCTAGGATAATAGGCTTTTCCTCGGCCTCTTTAGAGCCGAGGGATTTCATAGAGGCCCCTATAATCTCGACGAAGAAGTTACTGAGTAGGATAGGGATGGGGATAGATGATTTCGATATAATAGAGCATAATGAAGCCTTCGCATTAGCGACTCTAGTAGTCGCTAAGGGGCTTGGGATACCCCTGGAGAGACTGAATCCTTTCGGAGGTGCTGTAGCTCTGGGCCATCCTTTGGGTGCTAGCGGGGCTAGGATAGTGGTCACTTTGCTTAACGCTCTTAGGGTGAGGGGTAAGAGGAGGGGCTTAGCTACGATATGCCACGGGGGAGGGGGGGCCCAGAGCATAGCGATAGAGCTGGTGAGATGAATGGTCCTAGTGAAAGTTTATGGAAGGCTTTCAGATATTTTGGGATTCAGAGAAAAGGAATTGGAATTCGATGGAAGCTTAAGGGATTTATTGGAGAGATTAGGGATAGGAGAGATCGAAGGGATAAATATAGCTGTGAATCATGAGCTAAAGAGGGATCTCTCAACTAGAGTCCGCGGGGAGGACCTCATAGCCATATTCCCGAGCTTCTCAGGTGGGAGCGCGGGGATAGTCAGGGAGAGGATAACACCAGAGCTCTTCCTCGAAGCTGGATACGGGGATGTGGGAGCTTTAGTCGCGTTCCTCGGGATAGTGAGGAGGGAATCTGATGGAGGCCGAGTCGATAAGATATTCTACGATTGTTACCCGGAGATAGCTGAGAGGGAGCTAATTAGGATCAGGGAAGAAGCTATAAGGAAGTTCGGATTGAGGGATGCTCTCATAATACACAGAGTGGGCGAAGTGCCGGCGGGCGATATATCGCTCTTCGTCCTGACTAAGTCCGCACACAGGAAGGAAGCTTTCGAAGCTGCGGAGTGGATAGTGGATGAAGTCAAGAGGAGCGTCGCTATATGGAAGAAGGAGATATTCTCAGATGGGAGGGAGAGGTGGGTTTAATTACCAGAGCCGGAGGGGGGTTCGATGATAGATATAACGGACAAGCCTCTAGCGTATAGGGAAGCGGTAGCTAAGGGGAGGATAAGGCTAAGGAAGGAGACTATAGATAAGATAAGGTCTGGGGAAGTGAAGAAAGGCGATGTATTGACTGTAGCTAGAGTTGCAGCTGTCCAATCCGTTAAGGAAACCCCTAAGATCATAATGCTATGCCACCCGATACAAGTAACTTCAACTGATGTCGACTTCAGACTGGGCGATGATTACATCGAAGTCAGCGTGAGGGTTAAAGCCATAGCTCAGACAGGGGTGGAGATGGAAGCACTCGCTGCTGTCTCCTCGGCCCTCCTCAATATATGGGATATGGTCAAGTATCTGGAGAAGGATGAGAGCGGGAACTACCCCCACACTAGAATAGAGGAGATATCCGTGGAGAGGAAGGTGAAATCCGTTGTTGATAGATAGGTGGGGGAGGCCCGTCACCGACCTGAGGATATCCGTCACGAATTCTTGCAATTACAATTGCTTCTTCTGTCACAGAGAGGGGCATTACGTTAGGGGAGAGGAGATGAGGCCAGAGGAGATAGGGAGATTGATGAAGATCCTCTCGAAGCACGGTGTTAAGAGGGTAAAGTTGACTGGAGGGGAGCCCCTAATGAGGAGGGACCTCGAGGGAATAGTGAGTGAGCTCAAGTCCTCTGGAGCGGAGGAAGTCAGCTTAGTAACGAACGGTTACTTCTTAGTAGAGAGAGCTAGGGGCTTGAGGGAAGCGGGGCTCGATAGGATAAATATCAGCCTCCATTCCTTAAAGAGAGACGTTTATGAGAGGATAACTGGTGTGGATGGCCTGGAGAGAGTGATCAAGGGCATAGATGAGGCCCTTCTATGGGGATTGAAGCCAATCAAATTGAACTTCACTGCTCTCAAGGGGATAAATGAGGGGGAGCTTTGGGATGTAGTGGAATTTGGGAGGAGGAAGGGGCTCAAGGTCCAGTTGATAGAACTCCTCGATCCCACTAGCGAGTACTACTTCCCACTCGATGATTTCGAGAGGGAGCTCGATGAGATAGCTCTCAGGAAGGAGATAAGGGATTTCCAAAATAGGCCTATCTTCGAGCTCGATGGTGTCACTGTGGAGATCGTCAAGGGTAGCGGGAATCCATCTCTCTGTATGGGATGCACTAGACTCAGGGTGACAGCCGAAGGTTTCTTCAAGACCTGCATATCTAGGGAGGATACTCTAGTGGATTTCATAAGCGTCATGAGGAGCGGGGGGAGCGATGAGGAGATCTTCGAGAGGTTCAAGGAATCAGTTAGGTTGAGGGAACCTCTCCATAAGCTTCCCGGATCTTCACCTAAATACGAGGATGTCCTTGAAGTCTAAATGTCCTCTACCACTAGCCCCAGCTCCTTAGCTAACTTCATCGATTCCATCTGGGAGCTCTTCAGTATATCATCAACATCGTAGCCCAGCTGTTTGTAGTATATCGCCATCCTCCAAGTAGCCATGAGATCAGCTAACCTAGCTATCTTAGCTTCATCGGATTTCATGAGCGTATATTCCCTCAATATCATCTTGATCTCCTCAGGGAGTTCCATATTTGAGATAGCTTCCTCTTCTAACAATTTCTTGTTTACCCTCTCACCGACCCACTTCGGCAGATCCCCGCAGAGCCCCTCATGTATATCGTGGACAATTATCATCTTAAGTACTTTAGCTTCATTAAAAGCTTTCCCAGATGCTCTCATTTTTGGGAATAAATCTAAAGCTATGAGGGAAGCTATGAACGTGTGCTGAGCTACTGTCTCGGCTATCGCCGCGGGTACGCCCGATTGCATCCAACCCGTCCTAGCTAACCACAGCACCTTCATGCCATCGTCCACCAGCAACTTCCACACCTAACTCGAGCAATTATACGTGTTCATTAAAAACTTTCAATGAGCTAGCTCGCTATCTATTTTTAATTCAATTGTGCGTTATATTCTTATCTATTTTTAATATAAGTGCTGATACTCGTTAGCTTCATTTTCATAAGATGCCACCGAATAATTTTTAAGTAGATGGGTAGCTTGACAATATCGTATCTGCGTAGCATCAAGGAGGAGACCGCATGACAGTACTGAATGAATCCATCAGATCCCTCAGGCAGAGGGAGAATGAGCTCAGGCAAGTGCTCTCTAAGCTCAGAGAGGAGAAGAGGTCGTTAATTGAGGAGTTAAAGCAACTAAGAGCGAGGAGATCAGAGTTAATAGATAAAGTGAGGAAGGAGAGGGAGGGCTTCAGGGAAGCTGTTGAGAGAAAGAGGAAGATGCAGGAAGATCTTGAGAAAGTAAGGAATGAGAGAAGGGAAGCCCTCGAGAGGTTCAAGGAAGTGAGGGATGAAGTGATCAAGCTCAAGGAGGAGTATAAGTATCTCATAAGTTCCGTAGGGATGCCTGAGAGGGTCTTGAGGAGGAAGATAGCGAGATTGGAGAGGAGGATAGAGACATCCCCACTCAACAGAGATCAGGAGAGAGACTTAGTGATGCAGATAAGTCAGTATGAAGCTATGTTGCAGAATCTTAATAGAGCTAAATCCCTAAAGAGGAAGATACTCGAGCTAATGGCTGAGATGGAGAAATGGAGGTTCTTCGTCAGGGACGCTGGAGAGAGGATCGGGAAGATAAAGGAGGAGCTAAATAGAGTTTATGATGAGATAACTAGCAGGAAGGAGACTTTAGAGAAGATGAATAAGGAGATAGATGAGCTTACTGAGGAAATAAAGAAGAGGAGCGAGGAAGTGGATAAATTGAATGAAGAGATCGAGAAAGTGAGAGCAGATATGATTGGGATTCAGGAGGAGATAAAGAAGAGATTTGAGGCGACTTTAGCTAGCAGTAAGGAGGCTGAGAGGAAGATAAAGGAGAAGTTAGCTGAAGAGGCATTGGAGAAATATAGAGGGGGAGAGAAGCTCTCTATAGAGGAGCTGAAGCTCCTCATAGAGATGGGTCTCCTGGAGAGACCTCCCAGCTGAGCTTTTATTTTTCGAGGGTGATATGAGTACTGATGGAAGAGGAAAGGATACTCATAGTCTGCGTAGATAGGGATAATGACCTAGGGGTCAAGGCCGGAATAAGGGGCCCAGTGATCGGGAGAGAGGCCAATCTTGAAGCTGCATCTAAACTAGCTCTCGCTGATCCCACGGAAGCCGATGCTAACGCTATCTTCGGGGCCGTGAAGGTGTATGATGAAGCTAGGTCCATATTCCCGGGATCCAGGATCGAGATAGCTACGATAACTGGGGATGAGGGGAAAGAGCTCAGAGCTGATGAGGAGATAAATAGGCAGATGGATGAAGTCGCGAGGGTATTTAAGCCCACTAGCATAGTTTTAGTCTCTGATGGGGCTGATGATGAATTAGTGATCCCTATATTGATGAAGTACGCCCCGATAAGGAGCGTGAGGAGGGTAATAGTCCAGCAGAGCAGGGAGATAGAGCACACTTACATACTGATAAAGAGGTACTTTGAGAAACTGATGAGATCCCCTTCCTCCAGATCCATAGTACTCGGGTTGCCCGGCGCTATTCTCATTTTATACGGCCTCTTCTCGTTAATAGAATTCCAGAAGTACTTATACATAGGGATATCTATATTAGCCGGCCTCTTCTTCCTTGAGAAAGGTTTCTCACTGAGGGAAGTTATGAAGAGATGGATAAATTACTTCGGTAGGCATGTAGGTTTCTTCTCGCTCGTAATCGGGCTGATAGGTCTCTTCCTCACGATATCGTTATCTTACACTAGGGCGCTATCTCTAGCCTCCCAAGGCTACCCGATCGAACTGATAGTAGCGAGATTGCTACAAGAGGCTAGTAGTTTCCTAGCTCTATCTCTAGCTATCATGTTCTCAGGGAGCTCCATTGAGAGAGCTGCGGAGAGGAGGGTGGACTCCCTGGAGAGGCTAATGGTGACAGGCCTCGTAATATCATTCTGGATATCCTTCTACTCAATAGGCCAGTACTTAGAGGGGATAATAGGGCTCCTGAGCTTAATGATAAATCTGCTGGGTGCTTTAATCGTCGCTCTCTCTTCCTTCATCCTCACCCTTAGGCTCAGTGAGGTCCTCAGGGGGAGGGGATGGAAGTAGTATGTACTGATCGCAAGCTTTCTTCAATGCGACACTGAAACCCGGTTCCGCCCCTATTATCATGACCTCCTTCCCAGATTCCTTCGCTTTATGTATCAAGGGCATGTAAGCAGCGCTCCTAGCTGCCATCACTATCATATCTATCTTCTCGTCGTTGATAGCCTCCATGCAAACTATGGAGAAATCTACCTCAACTTTCCCCGTGGAGATCAAAGGTTTGAAGCCCGCATTCGTCACAGCTTCAACTAATTTCTCGGGGGCTTTCTTATCCAATACAACGATAGCTAATCTTATCCTCCCCTCTCTCTCAGCTAATTTCCTAATTTCCTCTAAATCAGTGCCCAATTCCTTCCTCAGCATATTCGGTCCATCTACTATTACTGCTAATTGCTTCATCTTTTTCCTTTTGACTCCCTTTAGTACCTTCATTTTCTCTAGTGTGACTGGATGAATTTACTTAAATAGGCTACGCTCAAGAAGGAGGGGGTCTGTATGTTCTGCCCTAAATGCGGAACCCTCTTGAGACCTAAAAAAGTCGGTAAGAGGTTGACATATTACTGCCCTAGCTGCGGATATGAGAGCGATAACCCTCCTAAGGGGAACTCTCAAGTCGTCACGAAAGTGACATCGGAGAGCGGAGATTTGATAATAGATGAGGGATCTGAGAAAATATCTGCACCTATTGTTGAGGCAAGATGCCCTAAATGTGGTAATGATAAAGCTTACTTCCAGATAGTACAGACGAGAGCAGCTGATGAGCCCCCCACTAGGATATATAAGTGTACGAAATGCGGTTACTCTTGGAGGGAGTACAGTTGAATCTGTTGAGGTCAACAAATTTCTCCCATTTTATGAAATGTAGAAAATATAAATCACTACTTCGGGATATGCCTGGTACCTAGGGCTCAGGGCGGCCCTCCGAACTCAGGAGAGGGAGTCCCGCTCCCCTGAGAGTCCTGTGAGGGTAGTGTTGAAGCCAATAGGCCTCAGATCTATGCCTAGCTTAATCGAGTCCTCTAGGAAGCCTGGGTAAGAATCGGCGACAGATTCCTCACCCTCTATTATGCAACCTTCCCTAGTTGCAGCAGCTAGAGCTAAGAGGGCCATGAAAATCCTGTGATCTCCATGAGAGTCTAGCTTCACCCCTCCCTTAGGATTCCCTCCCCTTATGATGAGCCCATCGTATAGTTCCCTCACCTCAACACCCACTTTCTCGAGCTCTGAAGACATACTCGCTACTCTATCGCTCTCCTTCACTCTAGCGTGAGCTACCCCCCTTATCTCAGAGACCTCGCTCACGAAAGAAGCTAGAACGCATGCTATCGGGAATATATCTGGTGAATCCTTTAAGTTCAACCTAGCTCCATATCTAGGCTTCCCCTCCACAATAACGCTACTTCCGACCTCCCGGACTTCTACGCCGAAGCTCTTGAGTACATCTATCACAGTGTAATCCGCTTGAGGCATAGTGTTATCTAAACCCTCTACGATCACTCTCCCCCCAGTGACGGAAGCTGCCAACATGTGGAAAGCGGCTAGACCATAATCTCCAGGTACTTCGAATTCCAGGCTCTTAGGTGGCACTGGCTCCACTATTATCTCCTCATCCAACTCAACGCAGGACCCGCTCCTCCTCAGGACTTCCTCAGTCATCTCCAGGTAGGGCCTCGAGACCAACTCCCCGATCGGCCTTATCTTCAGACCACTCTCGAAGCGTGTGGATGCTATCATCAACCCTGAGAAGAATTGCGAACTTATGCTTCCATCTATCTCGACCTCACCTCCCTTGAGACCTCCTCCCCTCACTATTAGGGGTGGGAGCCCGTTCATCCTGGAGCTAATAGCCCATCCCCCCAGTTTATTTATAGCATCTATGATAGGGCCCATAGGCCTCCTCCTCAAGCTATCGTTCCCAGTGAGCACAGTGTAGCCCCCTTCTGTTAGAGTTGAGATAGGGACGAAGAACCTGATAGTAGTGCCGGAGCCCCCGCAATAGATCACATCATCGGGGACTGAGGGCCTCTGAGGTGGCTCTATCTTTATTTCGGTAAACTCATCCGATATCTTCGCCCCGAAGGACCTTATGGCGTTTAGCGTCGCTATTACATCCCTAGCTCTCGAGATATTCCTCACCCTAGATGGGCCCTCGCAGAGTAGGGAGACCGCTAGAGCTCGGTGAGAATAGCTCTTAGATGGCGGGGCCCTGACACTACCTTGAGCTTTAGAGGGCCTTACTTCTATCATCCAGCCGAGTTACATGACATATTTTAAAGCTGGATGCTCATCTCTAGATGCAGACCTCCTCTCTAAGGAGCCCAGTTCAGGGAAATATAGGATCCCAGAGCTGAGATATTTGATTATGTTAAACCCTTTGATACAGGAAGTCGTGTATTGAGACCAGCCACTTCGGTACCTTAGCTCTAGCCCCCAGTAATGGATCTACCACTTGATTTATCTTCAGTTCCACGAGCAGGCTCCCCAGCATATACGCATCCTCGAACGGGATCCCCTTAGCCCTCATTATCGCCCTTACTGACTCCTCTGCAGCCTCTCTGACAGCTTCATCTAGATCTTTGCCTGCTGTTATTACTTGAAAACTTTCTGGTGTCTCTAGGATCGGCCATTTCGGCATCCTCCCCTTTATCAAGTCGACCCTGACCAGGACCTCACCGGGCGACTCTATAGCTGAGACACAGAGCTCACCATCCGCTTGAACAGCGTGGAGATCGCCGAGCGCGAGCAAAGCGCCCTTAGTGAAGACTGGGAGGTAGAGCCTCCTCCCCACCCCTAGCTCGCTAACATCCATGTTACCGCCATGCCTACCCGGGTTCCCAGCTGGGATCTCCCCTCCCTCAGGCGCGACGCCTATAGTACCTATCATGGGCTTTATCGGTATCCTGATACCGTTGAAGTAAACGAAGCTCCCGTCTATCTTGACTACCTTAGCCTTAGGCGTGAAGCTGAGGTGTGATAGACCCCCATAGCCAGGTATTACTGCGATCGCTCCCTTCTCCTGCAGCCTTATATCGAGTATATCCACGACGAGCGTGTCCCCCGGATCGGCCCCCTCTATATAGAGAGGGCCCGTCGCCCCATCGACCCTCGACCAGTCCAGCTTATCTGGAGGGGTCTCCTCCCCCTTGACCTGCCCTCCGAAGGCATCCTCAGTCTCGAATAATACATATTCTCCTGGTGAAGCGACCTCAGCTGGCTCGTGCTTCGGGCTGAATGAGTATATGATACTCTCCCTCCCTACCCTCTTCATATGATCACTCACCCTTTGAAAAGTAAAAAGGTTGGTGGGGATAATTCAAACTGGAGGTAGCTCCGTGTATATCTTAGAGGGCTCTATCCCTCTCCTCTTGAGCCTGTAGATACCTAGGAGGTATATCAAGATCCCTACGACTATCACGAGCAGCATTGCCGTTACAGAGATATCGTTTACAGCCCCGTAGTTAGGATCCGTTATCCAGTAGTAATTCGAGATCAAGTTTACGATGAGGGATGCTAGACCGAGCAATGAGATTAAGGGTATTCCAGCGACCCTCCAGCTTATCCCTGATCTCTCAAAGAGATCTCTCCTCCTGTATGGGAAGAATATCGCTGCTAGAGACATTATTATCACTGAGAAGGAGAGGGCCATTATGCTAGAGATTACTTGAAGCTCCGGAACGAATATTATGGCGAACGAGAATACTTCAGCTATTATGAATACTGTGAGAAGCGCATATATCGGGGACTTGAATCTCTCGCTCACTTCAGCGAACTTCTCGGGTATTAACCTATCGAAAGACCATGCAAAGAGCAATCTGCTGTCATTAAGTAAATTCTGGGCCATGTACATCCAGCCGAGGAATATGAATCCCAAATTCGCCCAGATGTTAAGGAGAGGGTTCTCTATTATGAGGAAAGCTAAGGTATTGAAGTAGGGCTTTATTGGTATCGAGAGACCCTGAGGCGGGTTGTAGAATAGGTACGAGAACGCTGAGAAGAACTCTATTCCCATTGCTCTCTCGAGCAAGAATGCTAGTATTACAGTTAATCCTCCTATGAAGGCCAATCCTCCTATCCCTCCGATTAATTGTGCTCTCTTCGGCTGAGAAACTTCTCCAGCTATGAAAACTGTCCCCATAGTCCAGGGGACCGCTAAGTAAGCTGCTGGAAGGACTTTCATCAAGTGCTCTGCAGTATAGCCATATACTCTCTCCGGTCCCCATCCGAGCTCTTTAGCAGCATTTATTATGGCATTGTAGGGATCCGAAGTACCTGCATATTGAGATATAAGCCTATTGAGAGTTTCCGCATAAGTTCTGGGATCGCAGAGGGCTAAATAAATAGCACCGATTAATACGCCTATGAACCCTATGATGAAAGTGATCAATTGGATCTTTATGAATCTACCCAAGCCGAAGGATGTCATAGCGAGGAACACGAGCATGATGAGCGTTCCCACGATGAGAGCTGGGATCGGTTCAGCTAGCATATCCCCTATTGAGACTAGAGATGGATTCCCTGTCACTAGCCCGAGGGTGAGGAACATCGTGGATAAAGCTACGGAGGAGAAGGTGTATCCTCCAAAAGCGAACCAGAAAGCTAGCCAGATGAACCAATTCCAGCTCGATATGAACCCTAGGAACGGATGCAATGCCCTACTTATTATCACGTAATCTCCACCACTCCTGGGCATCGCGATGGACAGCAGGGAGTAAACTAAGACTTGGAAAGTGAAGAGGAATGTCGATAATATCAGCCCTGGGACGAGAGCTTCCGCTGGAACTACGTAAAGCGCTATAAGATAGACGAAAACTAAAGCCGTGAAGTAAGCTGTGAAGTAGACATTATATATGAAGGAATCCTTAGGGTAGACCTCTCTAACTAGACCGGAGGATCTCCTCACAAAAATCGATGGTACCTCTCCCATGATAGATCACCTAAGGGGATGCGGGGTGATTGGAGGTCTCCTATAGTGAACTTTATAACTTTTCCTACCGATTTAAATCGCACGATCGGTAGTTAGAACTACTCATTGAGCATTATCGCAGCTTAGATCGTGAGATAGTGCGTTGTCATAGGGCTTCTATCTCTATTCATATTTATTTCTTTGAGAAGGTGAATTACATATCCTCTTTCCTCATCAAAAGATCAAAAAAGCTTACATACCGCAAGCAGGACTCTAATATGTCTCAAGGAGGGTCGGTATTTCTGAGATAACTGTATAATCTAAGACCTCAATTGAGGGGTAAGCGATCTTGAGGGGAATATTATGAAGGTCCTGAAGTTCAAGGGGAAATATAAGGATTGGATAATCTCTGGGAGGAAGAGGAGCACGATAAGAATGGAAACGAGCCTCAATCCTGGAGATTTAGTTTGCTTAGAGGCAGGGGAGGAGAGGATAGGTGAAGCTATAATAAGGGAAGTGAGGGAGCTCAGCTTAGGGGAGATTGACGATGATCTAGCGAGGGAGGATGGATTCAAGAGCGTTGATGATCTCATAAATGAGCTCATATCAATATACGGGGATGAGATTTTTAATAGGAGACTGAAGTTGATAAGGTTCGATCTGATCGGGAGGGATTAGATGTTCTTCATGCCTCAAGCGAGAGTGGAGAGGGATAATGACGTTATAATCGTTGGAGGAGGCCCCGGGGGACTAACAGCCGCTATCTACCTAGCTAGATACGGATTGAAGGTTTTAGTCATTGAGAAGAGCTTGCCTGGTGGCAAGATCAATGTAAATCCGGTTATAGAGAACTACCCCGGCTTCGAATCGATAAGCGGGGAGGAGCTGGGGAGGAGGATTCGTGAGCAAGCGCTCAAGTCTGGGGCGAGGATACTCTCACCCGAGGAAGTAGTGAGGCTTGAGTTAACCGGGGAGATCAAGAGAGCTTATACGAGCTCAGGCAAGGAGTTCCAGGCTAGGGCTTTGATTATAGCTACGGGAGCTGAGGAGAGGAAGCTTGGGATACCTGGGGAGGAGGAGCTCTTCGGGAAGGGCGTTAGCTACTGCGCTGTATGCGATGGACCCCTCTTCAAGGGGAAGAGGGTCATAGTAGTCGGAGGTGGGAATACGGCTGCAATATCATCCATCTATTTATCTAAGATCGCTAAAGAGGTTATCTTAGTACACAGGAGATCCTCGATGAGGGCTGAGAGGGCGTTAGTTGATAACTTGATGAGCAGGGGGAACGTCAAGTTCCTATTCAATAGCGTCCTGACAGCTATAGTTGGGGAGGGTAGGGTTGAGGGAGTTAGAGTCAGGGACTTGGAGAGCGGGGAGGAGAGCTTCATCGAAGCAGATGGCGTCTTCATACTGATAGGAGTGGAACCGAATAGCAAAATAGCTAGGGAGGCTGGAGTGGAGACTGATGAGAGGGGATTCATAAAGGTCGATTGCTGGCAGAGGACGAACATCCCAGGCGTTTATGCTGTGGGTGATGTCACTGGGGAGCCATTGCAGATAGCTAAAGCAGTTGGGGATGGGGTGAGAGCTGCAGTCGATATATACGATAGGATATTCGGAGGGGCTTACGCTAGGGCATCATCACAGGGACCTTCCCGAACCTCCTGAGCTCGATTTGCTCCCCTGGTTCGGCATCAGCTAAGATTATCCTGAGCCCTATCGTCCTACCTTTAACGCGGCTAGATGCTATCACATCCCTTATCAGCTTAGCTAAATCTCCCCTCCCGACGCTCAGGGGTAGCACGGCCATATCGAGACCGGCCAAGCAATAAGGTGTTAGCAGAGCCAGATCCCTAGCTCTCATCTCTAGCCTCAATGATAGCTCCTTCAGGAGGTCATCCTCTGCCATCGGCAGCATAATCTCATTGAAGCCGATCCTCCTCATCCCCTCAGATGACTCCAATATGGCCTCATTTATCTCCAAGAGAGCCGAGGGCGTTCCCGGCCCTAAGAACGGGGATCTCGCGACTAGGCTGACTACCTCAGCTACGCTCTCCTCCATCCAAGGGCTCAGGGAGAAATCTATCCCTATTATAGGGACAGCTTCACCTAATTCCCCTACCGCTTCTCCGACCCTACGCTCAGCCTCCTTGAAAACTCTCGAGAGGGCATACCTGAGAGTTAAATCGGGCTCCTCAGCTTCAGTTAAAGCCCCATAGAGATCCGATGGGTAGAGGAGGGAGAAGCTCAATCCGAAATTTTCAGATTTAGTCAGTGGAAAATAGGGTGTTTCCGGTGGCTCTCCTGACCCTAGAGCGAACATAGTCGCATATTCAGGCCCGAGTTCCTCGGATATCCTGAAGAGGAATTCAGAGGCTCTGTAGATCTCAGAGGGATCGCTGCTAAGGGATATTGAGGTGAAGTAACCCCCTTTGAGTAGATCCCATGCTATTTCAAATGCCTTAGACCCCTTTCCGGAATAAGCGGCCTTGAGATCCAGGCTCACTTCATCGTAAGCCCTGGGGAGCACGACTCTAGAGGAGAGTGAATTCAGCCTAGAGGATAGCTTCATTAGGTAATCGGAATAGGAGGAATAGAGCTCGGGATCATTTAAGTGGAGGGTCACAGCTCTGAATATCATAATGGAGATCATCGGAGCGATATTATAAGCTTTTACGACCACCCATCTCGATGCCAGCCCCGGTAAATTTTTTATAAGGGGACATCAGCTCATCTGAGGTGGAACGGTTTGGCGGATGAGGGAAGGATTAGGGGACTAATCACGGATATCTTGGCCTTAATACTATCATATTCCCTCGGAGCCTTCATCAGGATCCTCCCTACTTTCAAGTACGGGGCCAATTTAACGGCTGATGATCCCCTCCTCCACTATAGAATAACTGATTACTTAGTCAAGACGGGCCATCTGCCGAGCTACGATCCCCTCTCCTGGCACCCATGGAGCTACAACCCCACTGAAGTACTCCCAGTCCTTCACTATTACACTGGGGCAGCTATATACAAGCTAGTCTCCCTCTTCGGCTTCAAAGACCTCTATACAGTGGTAGTCTATATACCCGCTTTCTTCGCCCCCCTCATCGTAATTCCCCTCTACTTAACAGCTAAGGAGCTTTGGGGGAGAGGGGCTGCGGTGATCTCAGCTCTCTCGATCTCCCTATCTTGGGCTTACCTCAGCAGATCCCTAGCGGGTTGGTACAGGCATGAGCAGTTCGCGATACCCCTCCTCATGGCGTCCCTCTATTTCACGCTGAAAGCTATGAGGACTGATGAGGACTGGAAAGTCATAATATACTCGGGTTTGAGCGGCGCCTTCTTAGTATATGCCTCAGGTGTATGGGCCGGCTTCAGGGCCCTTTACGATGGTTATGCCCTCATCCTATTCTTATTGCTCCTCTTAGACAGGCTGGATTGGAGGAAAGCCCTCGCACTGGGGATACCCCCTCTCTACGTACTCATAGCGTCTTTAGGCGCTCTACCGAATTTAGCTTACAGGAAGCTCTACATGAGTTTCGAGAGCACACTAGTATGGGCATCCCTACTCGCAGCTCTCGTCTACTTGCTCTCTGAGAGGATCCCCAGGGTAGCTGGGAGGAGGAGGGAGGTATCGGTAGTAGCTGGAGTCGCCCTCCTCGCTATATTCCTTGGCCTCGGGATATATCAGCCCCTGACAGGCAGGCTCATGAGAGTGCTCTTCCCCTCCGTCAAGTTGCCTCAGGGGAACGTAGTTGAGACAGTAGCTGAGCATGGAGCTGGTGAGAGCTTCGAATCTTTCACTACTCTCCTCATTCCAGCTTCTTTAGGTCTCTTCTTCCTGATAATAGAGAGGTGGAGGAAAGATGAGGAGCTGACGCTCATACTGATGACATTGATTTCCCTGTACTTCGCGGTCAGCATAGTGAGGCTTCCTCCCCTGGCTGCCCCCTTCCTAGCTCTATGCGCTGGTTACTTCACCCAGAGGCTCCTCATATTCTCCGAGCCTTATATCAAGAGGGTTAGAGCTCTGGAGAGATCTAAGGGGAGGAGAGGTTCTTCTCTCCCTCTCAAGAGGAAGATTTACATGCTGAGAGTACCGATAATACTCATGCTGATCCTCGTAATACTCCCTGTAGCGTTACAGGGACATATAAGGGAGTACGGAGGGAATCTATATAGCTACGCTCTATCGTATGAGGAAGCGATGAACTACCCTTTGGGCTTCAGCGAGGGATGGATCGATGCCCTGAATTGGTTGAAGAATAACACTAAGCCGGAGGAGATAGCGATATCTTGGTGGGACTACGGTTACTGGATGCAGTTCGGCTCGGGGAAGGTCACTATAGCAGATGGTTTGACGATAAACTCCAGCCAGATAACTCTAATAGCTAAGGGCTTCATGGGACCTGAGGAGAGGATGCTAGACCTCGCGAGCAGGATGAACGCGAGCTATGTGGTCGTCGATGTCCCCGCGGAAGTCGGGAACTTCCAAGGAGGAGGGAAGTGGATAGCTATAGCTTGGATAGCAGGGGAGTTCCAGTATAGTCCATACAGGTCGGATGAATCGAGCAAGTGGCTCACCCAAGACCTGAGGAAGTTCTTCTATTACGATAGTATGTCAGGGAGGTATATACCGACCGATTACGCCCTCAACACCACCCTATACAAGATGGCTCTCGCTTCGATAGGTTTCGGTAAGATGAACTACTTCGAGCTCGTTCACGTCGGTAAGAATCAGGGGTACGTGGAGGTAGCTATATTCAAGGTGAAGGGAGGATGAGCCTATCTTACTTCGAGAGGAGGGATCCGATAGAGAGAGAGGTTTTCATGGATTTGAGGGAGAGGTTCTTATCTGAAGCCGAAGATGAACACATAAAATCCCTTCAATATTTCTCCTTCGCTATGATAAAGCCTGATGCTTTCGCGAGGGGCTTAGCGCCGGAGATAGTTGAGAGGCTCAGGGAGAACTTCATAATAGGGGCTGTGAAACTGACCGAGATGGATGCTCAGATGATAGACGAGCTTTACATGTTCGTGAAGCAGAGGTACAGGGATTCTTGGTGGATAATGCCAAAGGTCTTCAGCCAGGCTCCTGTAGTGGCTATCATGTTAGTCAGCGAATCCGGGGAGTCCTGCCTCAAGCTGAGGGAACTCGTGGGACCCACTACTCCAGAGGCAGGGAAGCCAGGGAACTTGAGGTATGATATGAAGGGAGCTAACAGGGCCCTGAATATAATACATGCTGCTGATGACCCGGCCTCAGCCATAAGGGAAGCTCTCGTCTTCTTCGAGATGGATGAAGTATTGGATGCGATGCTCTCCGAGGAGGATGCTAGCTTCGATCCCGATGAATTAGTTCCTGAGGAGCCTGTGAATCTATCTAGGTGGAAGAGCTTCAACTCGATAAAGAGCGAAGCCCTCGAATTCCTGGAGTCCGGCAGATCCAGGCTTCAGGAAGCCCTAGATAGGGAAGCTGAGATAGTAGCTAAGGATCTACCTTTAGATGATGAGAGATTGGCTTTAATGGAGGTAGAGGCTGAGATATCCTTCCTCTCATCTAAGATCTTAAGTGATCTGAGTTCGGAGCTCGTGAGGATAGCTAGGATGCCGGCTTCCCTCAGCAAGGGTAAGCTGGCTGAGAGGATGGAGGACTCTATCATAGCCCTCAAGATAATCGAGCTGCTCAGCGATGAAGTGAAACTATCTAAGGAGAGGGATTTCGATAGGATACTGCTATCAGCTATCTCAATGGGCCTCGTGAAATCGGAATGGGAGGAAGTGCTCCTCCACAGCACTTGGGCAGTCATGCCGCAGATGATCAGGGACCTGAGGGGGGTCAATAAACCTCTCCTCTCAGTGGAGGCGGAAACATTATAATTGGGAAAAGCTATCGTTATCGAGATGCTGATACAACCGTGCGAAGTCATAGTGAAGACGCTTATACCTTCCGTCAGGGCAGCTGTCTCGAGGGAGCTGATAGAGAAGCACGGCTTGAGGCAAGTGGATGTAGCGAATTTCTTGGGGGTTACGCAAGCTGCGATAAGTCAGTACATGAGGGGGGCGAGGGGAGGGATAATGGACTTGAGCTCGGATGAAGAGGTAATGGAAGTAGTTAGGAGGATCGCTGAGGGCATAGTCAAGGGGGATCTGGATAAATACGAGGTATCCTTGCTAACATGTGAGATATGCTACCGGGTGAGGAGGAAGGGGCTCTATAGGAGCTCGGGGGTGAAGATGAAGGGGAAGTATAAGGAGGCGATAGATCTAGTTTGCAGGGAGTACGATGGGATGAGGGAGAGGAGTGGGATACTTGAGCGGTTGAAGTGATCCTTCAGGGGGAATTTCATGAACTCCTCCAGGTAGCTTAATACACTCGAGTTCAAGTACTCTTGAAAGGCCCGCTTACTGTTGAAGATTTTTCAGTAACCCTAGTGAAATGAAATTGAAGAGAGGACCGAGGGAAAGTTTTATAAGTATGACATCTTTTATTACCCCTAGCCCCTCAGGGGTGATGGTATGAGTAGGAATGTGATGTACGCGATCCTATCGGCTATTCTAATAGCGCTCTTGCTCCCAGCATTCAGCCCCGTTTCAGCAGCACCAGTCGAGTTCAAACCGAACAAGTACGGCTGGTTCGACTCAATAGTCTTCTTCGGCGAGCCCGATCATGCGAAGGCAGTGGAGATGCTGATAAAGGGCGATATGGACGTATACTTCATAGACCTCTCAGAGCCCGATCTCTACAGGAAGATAAAGCAGAGCCCAGAGCTAGCCTATGATTTCTCCTTCGGGCTTTACTACGATTTAACTTTCAACCCAGTCGGTCCGACATTCCCGAAGACGGGGGAGCTCAACCCATTCAGTAACAAGAAGATAAGGGAGGCCATGAACTACATAATCGATAGGGATTACATAGTGAACGAGATATTGGGCGGCTTAGGTATGCCTAAGTTCGTCCCGTTCATCAAATTGCTCCCGGAGGGCCAGAGGTATCTAGATGTGATAAGTAAGATAGAGAGCAAGTACGCTTACGATTTCGAGAAGGGTAAGGCCATAATAGAGAGCGAGATGAAGAAGATGGGAGCGGAGTTAGTGGGAGGGAAGTGGTACTATAAGGGCAAGCCCGTCACACTGCACTTCATAATAAGGGTTGAGGATGCCAGAAGGGCTATAGGAGATTATATCTCAAACCAATTGGAGAGGCTAGGCTTTACTGTCGATAGGATGTATAAGACTAGCAGGGAGGCATCTCCTCTCTGGATAAGGGGAGATCCTGCTGAGGGTAAGTGGCATCTCTACACGGGAGGATGGATAACTACAGCTGTCAGCAGGGACGATTCAGATAACTTCCAGTTCTTCTACACGCCTGACAGTCCGATGGCCTGGAGCCCGCTCTGGCGTGCCTATAAACCTGATTCGGAGTTCAGGGACATAGCGAATAAGCTAGCTATGAAGCAGTTCAAGACGATGGAGGAGAGAGATCAGATGATGAGGAAAGCTCTCTGGATGGCCATAGAGGATAGTGCCAGATTATGGATAGTGGATCAGACAGCTGTATGGGCCCGCAGGAAGGGGATAAATCTTGTAGCGGATTACGCTGCAGGTTATGCTGCAGCATCATGGGCTTTCACAGCGAATAAGGGTAAGGTAGGAGGGACCGCGAGGATATCGAGCGCTGAGGTGATAATAGATCCTTGGAACCCATCTGGGCCTAACGGTGGAGCTTCCAATTGGATATACGATGTGATGATATACGGATACGCTCTAACAGATTCAGCTTTCCTGCTCCACCCACAGACGGGTCTCGCTATACCTCTTAACGTGAAGAGCGTATATATGGAAGTCGTAAAGGGAACCCCGACGCATCAGAATGAGGAGAGCAAGAACTGGCTCACGTTGAAGTGGGTTGATAGCGTTAAAGTGCCTCCCGATGCTTGGGCTTCATGGGACGTCAAGGGGCAGCGTATGGTAACAGCGAAGGAGGCTAATGTTACTGAGGCCAAGGTGAAGTTCGTAGTCAACTATGGCCCAGTCTTGGGCAAAGTGGCTTATCATGATGGCTCCATCAGATCCCTGGCTGACTTCATATTCGGCTACGTAGTTGATCATGAGAGGATGAACCCGGAGAGCAAGATATACGATGAATCAGTAGCTGATTACCTGAAATCCTTCTACGAGCCGTTCAAGGCGTGGAGGATAATCAGCACTGATCCCCTGGTCATAGAGTACTACGTTGATTATATACACCTAGATGCGGAGCTCATAGCATCAGCTTACACGATATGGCCCTCTATGCCATGGCACTCCTACTTCATAGGCGTGCTAGCTGAGGAGAACAAGGAGCTCGCGTTCGGCGCCGATAAAGCTAACGCCTTGAACGTCGAGTGGATGAACTACATAGCTGGACCCAGCCTCGAGATACTCAAGAAGTACTTAGATAAAGCATATAATGAGGGACTGATACCGTACCCGAACTTCTTCAAGGACTACATAAAAGTTGAGGAAGCTAAGAGGAGGTACTCCCTCTTGAGAGACTTCTACAACAAGTACAAGCACTTCTTCATATCCGACGGTCCTTACTACTTAGCTGCGGCTGATGCTATAGCTCACACTTGCACGATAAAGTCTATCAGGACGCTACCGTATAAGATAGAGAAGATAGCTAGGGACATAGAGGAGTTCAAGCTATTCCCGTACACGTTCGTCGGGATAGGCTACGATAAGAGCATAATACTTAAGTACTTCCCGACTGCTGAAGTGCTGACTGGACCATCTGGCGTTAGCTTAGTCGTCGGTGGGCCCGCTGTGAATGTGCATACGAAGCTAGCCTTCGAGAAAGCAGGGATAAAGATGGACCACAAGACTCTCAGCCTCCCGACTGGAGAGAAGTACGAGTCGAAGTACGGTAGTCTAGATTACGGTATAGCCACACTGATAGATAAGAATCTCTACGTAGCGGGCACGAGCAGGTACGGTACTGAGGCAGCTTTGCTCTACTTACTGAAGAACAAGGTGAACGCTGGTACTATAATCGTTAAGTGGCAGGACACCAACAGGAACGGAGCCGTGGACGAGAACGAGATATCTCTAGAGTTGCAGAAACCCTAAACTCTCTTTTTTATTCCATTTTTTAGGGGGTGATCCTTTAAATATTTTGATTGTAGCGTGAAGGTGAGCCACCATGAGGATACCTCCCCTAGCTAAAGTGCTGATAAAGAGAGCCTTCCTCCTCTTCCTGATGGTCATTATCGTCACTTATTTGACGATATTAATAGCAAATGCTGGAGGATATGTCGATGAGATAATGATAAGTGACATAAAATTTAATGTCGCACAGAGAGTGAGTGCCAACCCCCTATACAAAGGCTTGAGTATTGAGGAGAGGAATAAGCTCATCGAGAGGCTAGTAGAGGATGAGATAAGGCTCAGGGGATTGGATAAGCCCTTCCCAATAAGGAGCCTCATATACCTATGGAACGGTTTAACTCTGGACTTAGGGAGGTCTATGTACATGACTAGTGATACCGGCTCCAGGCTAGTGAGGCTCATAATATTGGAGAGGCTCCCCCAGACAATACTCCTATTCACTACAGCGACCGTCATAATATTCTTCATAGGGCTGTTCGGGGGGCTATATCTATCTAGGAACTTCGGTTCATTCTTGGATAAGCTGACGGTATACCTCTCCCCTACATCAGCAATACCCGGTTGGTTCTACGGGATACTCTTGATCTTGATATTCTACAGTTACCTCCACGTACTGCCCCCGGGCGGCATGGTAGATTACCCACCTCCCGAAGAACCGGTAGCTTACTTCCTGAGCGTCTTGAAGCACATGATACTCCCAGTGGCAGCTTGGGTCATCTCGTCATTCTTCATAGAGATATATTACAATAGGTCATTCTTCCTCACTTACTCTACTGAGGACTACGTAGAAGCAGCTAAAGCGAAGGGAGTGCCCCCCTCTCAGATAGAGAGGAGGTACATACTGAGGCCAGCGCTACCGCCGATAATAACGTCATTCGCATTCGCAGTAGTGCTATCATGGAGCGGGGCAATAATAACTGAGACAGTCTTCAATTGGCCGGGTCTTGGGAGGACATTAGCTATGGCCATCGGCTTCTTCGATGTCCCCGTAATAGTCGGCATAACGGTGGTCTTCGCTTACCTAATAGCTGCTACTACGTTCATACTCGAGATAATTTACGGTATAATAGATCCCAGGATAAGGGCGGGAGTTGAGAGCGTATGAGCGTGAGCGAGTATACCCTTAAGGGGATATTCAGGGAATTGATTAGGTATAAGAGCGCTTTAGTCGGCTTAGCTATCTTAGTATTCTTAGTGGTTCTATCCCTATACGCATTAATATTCACACCGTACGCGCAAGCAGGGGAGATTTGGAACGATCAGAACAGATGGCTAGCTTACCCTAGGAACGCAGCTCCAGAATGGTACAACTTCTTCTCCTCTAAGAAGCTACCTCCGAGCATACTGATAGGAGAGGGCCTACCGAACCATAAGAGAGAGGAAGCTGAGAGGGAGGGCCATAGAGTGATAACTTATTTGGATAGCTTCTCTTATAATTACGATGACTTCCCGAGCGAGCTCGTGCTACTGATAAACACGACTTACTCCGGGAGCCCACCGACTGTGAAAGTTTACTGGATAAAGCCTAGCGGTGAGGAGCTGAATTTGAGCGTTTATAGGCCCAGGAACATCTCTGAAAGCATATACATATCGAATAACGTCATTTTGGAGCGTGAGCTCGAGGAATATGCTATCGATAAGCTGGGATTCACGCCTAACTACACGATAACGATACCAGTCGCACTCTTCATGGAATACAAGGATAAGGGAGAGCCCACAGCTATGAAGGGGAATTACAATGTGAGGATCGAGGTGACCCTATACAATAGGAGCGATACCTTCAGCTACAGATTGCTGATGCACGGCAAGGTCTACGGTATAGCTGGGACAGATATCTACAGGAGACCCCTGGAACTAGGCCTCGTGTGGGGTGCTCCCATAGCTCTATCCTTCGGTATAGTAGCCTCAGTCACGATAACTTTCGCTAACCTCATACTCGCAGCTATAAGCGGATATTACGGTGGTAAGATAGACTCCCTAATACAGAGGCTCACTGAGATCTATATGATCATCCCATTCGTCCCGTTCATCGTGACAATCTCCATCCTCTATGGGTTGGATATATGGAGGCTCCTCCTCATCGTCATAATACTGAGCGTACTAGGGACCCCCGTCAAGACTTATAGAGTTTGGGTGATGCAGTTGAAGACATCGCCATACGTAGAAGCAGCTATAGCTTACGGTGCGAGCAACCTCAGGATAATAGCTCTCTATATACTCCCAAGGATCCTGCCCCCAGTTGTACCATCCTTGGTCCTCTCAATACCTTCTTACGTTTTCCTAGAAGCTGCTCTAGCGATGTTAGGCTTGAGCGACCCCAAGGTAGTCAGTTGGGGGAGGATAATAGAGGAGGCTTTCGCTGGAGGGGCTGTTTACAAAGGATACTATCATTGGGTCCTAATACCATCCGCTATGCTCATATTGACAGCTATATCCTTCGCTCTCATAGGATTAGCTTTAGATAGGATCGTGAATCCCAGGCTGAGGGAGATGTGAATATGAATCTATTAAGCGTCTCTGATCTGAAGCTCTACTATAGGACGACTAAGGGCGTTGTTAAAGCGGTAGATGATGTCAGCTTCGATGTGAATAAGGGGGAAACTCTCGCTATAGTCGGCGAGTCGGGATGCGGGAAGAGCTCACTAGCGAGAGCTATAATAAGGCTGCTCCCGAGGAACGTCCATAAGTATGAGGGCAGGATAATGCTCAACGGGACTGATCTCATGTCCATGGATGAGGAGACCTTCAGGAGGGAGGTTAGATGGAGGAAGATCTCAATGGTGTTCCAGGGGGCCCTCAACTCCCTGAACCCAGTGCTCAAAGTGGGGTATCAAGTAGCCGAGCCCCTGATAATACATATGAAGGTTAACGAGAGGGAAGCTATAGAGAGAGCCAAGGGGCTCTTAGTGAAGCTGGGACTTCCCGAGGAATTCGCTGAAAGGTATCCATTCGAGTTGAGTGGAGGTATGAAGCAGAGGGCTGTCATAGCTATGGCTCTGATCACTAATCCCGATCTAATAATATTGGATGAGCCCACATCAGCTCTCGATGTGATAACGCAAGCTAACATAATGAACATGCTGAAGGAACTCAAGAGGAGCAGGGGGCAGACTTTCATCTTCATAACTCACGATATAAGCGTCGCTAGTGAGCTTGCCGATAAAGTAGCTACAATGTATGCAGGTCAGATCGTGGAGATAGCTCCTGCAGATACCTTCTATGAGGAACCTCTCCATCCATACACTCAGAAGCTAATGAAGAGCGTCCCGACTTTGAGGAGGGAGAAGACGCTGGAATCCATACCTGGAGCGCCGCCAAATCTGATAGACCCTCCGAGCGGTTGCAGGTTCCATCCGAGATGCGATAAAGCGATGGACATATGCAGGAAGGAGGACCCGCCTACCTTCGAGAGGGGTCATTCTGTTAAGTGCTGGTTGTACAGGTGATATCTATGGTACTCCTGAAGGTTGAGAAGCTTAAGAAATGGTTCCCAATGAAGAAGGGGATTTTTGGGAAGACTCTCTACGTTAGAGCAGTTGAGAATGTGAGCTTCGAGCTGGAGAAGGGGGAAGCTGTCTCCTTAGTCGGGGAGTCCGGCAGCGGTAAGACTACATTGGGTAAAACTATACTGAGGCTTTATGAACCGACCGATGGCAGGATATTCTTCGATGGCAAGGATATCACTAGTTTGAGCAACAAGGAGCTCATGTGGTACAGGAGGCAAACTGGAATAGTTCAGCAGGACCCATACGGCTCGCTAGCACCTCACTTCACTATATACAGGATACTAGAGGAACCCCTGATAATACACGGTGTGAGTAAGGAGGAGAGGAGGGAGAAGATATTCTCGATCATGAACGAGGTCAGGCTCCCTCCGGAGGAGTTCGCCTTCAAATACCCGCACATGTTGAGCGGGGGACAGCTCCAGAGGGTAGCTATAGCTAGGGCAATGATACTAGATCCGAAGCTCATAATAGCTGATGAGCCTGTCTCGATGCTCGATGCCTCAGTTAGAGTGGAGATATTGAACTTATTCGCTGAGCTCCAGAGGAAGCATGATATGAGCGTCATATACATAACTCATGACTTATCGACCACTAGGTACTTCTCGGAGAAGATATTCATAATGTACGCGGGCCACATCGTCGAGAGGGCCCCAACTAGAGAGATATTGAGGAACCCATTGCACCCTTACACTAGAGCTCTATTCAACGCTATCCCAGACCCAGATCCAGAGAACAGGCTCAGGGTGAGGGAAGTCCCTCCCGGAGAGCCTCCAAGCCTCGTTAATCCTCCTCCCGGATGCAGGTTCAAGCCCAGGTGCCCTATAGCGACTAGTAAGTGCGATGAGGAGCCTCCTGAATATGAGGTCTTCCCCGGTCACTTCGTGAAGTGCTGGTACCCGAAATGAGGGCCCTGATCATAGGGATTATCTTATTCATAATCTCTTTTTCTATAGGGATTGGCGCTATGTACTATGAAGCGCCTAAGCTCATGTTAGATGAGGAGTTCTCTCTTGAGAGAGAGGCAATTACCTCCTTCCCGATAGAGGAGACGCCGCTCAAGGTCTACTACAATATAACTTGCGAGTCGGAGGGGACTTTGAACATATCCATGGGATTCCTCAGCGGAGAGGGAGGCTCCTTAGGAAATCTCACATTCAGCGGGAACAAGAAAATCAGTTCTAGTGGCTATGAGTACCTTCCTGAAGCATCTAGAGAGGTTAGGTTGACCCTCACTGAAGGGGATCATGCTACTTGTTGCCTTAAGCTCTATTACTCGCAGTTCGATGAGATGACGCTCCTCCTGATGGTCTCCACACAGATAGTAACGTCCATGCTCGCGATATCCCTCATACTATCTTACTACTTGAAGTTGAGGAGGGAGCGGACAGCGGGAGGCCCTTGAACGATATCTCCCTATTCGAGAGGAAACTCCCTAGACTCCTCAGATAGATCCCCTTTAGAGTGTCCCTCCCGTGAGGGGTTTGGGGGTGAAAAATTAAAAAGATGGTAAGATAGCCCTGATCGGGTGATCTAATGCTGGATAGAGTGATAGACGCTCTGATGAGCAGGGGCTTCATGATAAAGAGGAGGGGGGATGGTAGGGTGGAAGCCGAACTGGGTGATGAGAGAGTGATAATAGACCCCGTCTCCAAGTCGTGGATGTACATGAGGGGTGAGGGTAAGGGAGTATTTGCTAAAGCTTATTTCTCATTGGATGGAATTTTGGAGAAAATAGATAAATTGAGATCTTAATTCAGACATTCTCTCCCCTTATAAATGCCTCAACGAGCTCTTTCGCAACATAATCGGGGAATTGCTTAGGGGGATGCTTGAAGAAGTAAGCCGAGACCCCTATGAGGGGCCCCCCTATCCCCCTATCCATCGCGAGCTTCACAGCCCTTATCACATCTATAGCGACACCAGCCGCATTGGGGGAGTCCATAACGCTCAGCTTGACATCTAAGTATATCTTGAACCCACCGAACTGCTCGGCCTCCATGTAGAGGTACATTACCTTCCTATCACCTAGGAACGGGACGTAATCGCTAGGGCCGACTCTAGCGCTTATCTCATATGGAATGAGGCTCGTCACAGCCTCTGTCTTACTTATCCTCTTTGAGGTGAGCCTAGATTCCTCTATCATGTTCAGGAAGTCCATATTACCTCCTATGTTCAACTGATACGTGTTGATTATCCTAAGCCCCCTGTCTACGAATAGCCTCGCTAGGGTCCTATGCAGTATAGTGGCACCGACTTGACTCTTGAAATCATCGCCAGCCGCGGGTATCCCTCTACTCTTGAATAACTCACCCCACTCTGGATCGCTCACTATGAACTCAGGTATACCGTTTATGAAGCCCACTCCAGCCTCTAAGGAAGCTCTAGCGTAAGCCCTACTCGCTTCATAACTCCCCACTGGTATTAAGTTCACTAATACATCGGCTCCGCTCTCCTTGAGCACATCAGCTACGTTAACGCTCGGGGAATCGTCAACTTGGAACCCCTCCCCGTATCTGAACTCCCTCATGTGGGGGGCGACTCCATCTAGCACGGGCCCCTTCATCACCTCCACTCCTAGCTTGGGGACTTCTGCGAACTTCTCCAATACATTGGGTCTAGAGAATATAGCTTCAGATAGATCTTTACCCACTTTCCTCGAATCCACATCGAATGCAGCGACGAACTCTATGTCAGAGATGTGATAAGGACCGAATCTCACATGCATGATACCGGGAGCCCACTCGTCATCTGAGAGATCTTTATATTTGAAGACACCTTGAACTATAGCTGATGCAACGTTCCCAATCCCTGCTAAGGCTACTTTTACCTTCAAGGGTCTCGACCCAGCTCCTAACTCGAACTCGAAATATAAAAGTGCACGTTAAACAATTATCATATAGCAATAAAACTTAATATTTTGAAAAGGAGATATGGATCTTTCATTTATATTTCTCAGTAAATGACCATACTTTCTCACAATTTTTTTATTTATTTTAGTAGAAATTGTAATTATTTTGATTCTTTGTTGATATATTGTTGAGTTTTTAGAAAAATTTTAACATAACTGGATACAATATTTATATTTTAAGCGTGAGTACATTATATTTCGTTAGTATTATGAGGCCACCCTCAGATCACCTTTAATTAGATCGCTCTCGGATACTCCGGAGGGTGCTGACTTGAGGGTAAGGGCCTCCGCACCTTCACAAGCTTTCCTCCTGGGGGAACATGCTGTCCTATATGGCTCCCCAGCTCTCGCTCTCAGTGTAGATAAGCGTAGCCATGTGGAGGCCTCCCCCCTCCCTAAGGGGGAGATACTGATAGAATCCGAACTGGGGGTCTATAAGGAGGGGAGCTCGTACAATGAGGATCTCGTCAAGTTAGCTAAGGGACTGAAGGAACTCCTCAGTAAGTACGGAATAGAGGGGGGAGTTCACTTAAGGATAAGATCCGAGGTACCCGCTAGCAGCGGTATGGCTTCCTCTGCTTCAGTAGCCGCAGCTATATCTAAGTCCATAGATGCCCTATTCGGATTGGATATGAGCGAATCGGAGCTCTTAGATGCTGTCTACACTTTCGAGAGGATAATACATGGCAGGGCTAGTAAGACGGGTCCGGCTTGCGCAGTGCTCGGTGGAGTCATTTGGGTGGAGTGGTCTGATGGTGAGATGAGAGTCTCTAGCCTGGGCTACAAGGAAGTTCCCATAGCTATAGCTTGCACAGGAGAGCCTAGTAAGACGAGGGAGATGGTCGAGAGGGTCTCAAAGCTGAGGGAATCCTTCCCAGATCTACATGAGGGGATAATCAGGACTATATCTGGCTTAGTCCTCAGGGGGAGGGATGCATTGGAATCAGGGGATCTCGAGACATTAGGTTCCCTGATGAACATAAATCAGGGCTTGCTCTACTCACTGGGAGTTAGCAGTTTTTCGATAGAGAGGATAGTCTGGGAGGCTAGGATGAGAGGCGCCTTAGGGGCCAAGCTCTCTGGGGCTGGGGGAGGGGGATGCGTGGTAATCTTACACGAATCCCCTGAGGAAGTAGCGAGAAGCTTGACATCAGCTAGTATCTCCTTCCCAGTGAGAGTCTCTAAGAGGGGCGTTACTTTAGAATATCCTTAAATTCCTTCCCCGAGCTCTCTTAATTTTTTGAGTAACTCTCTCGTTTTCTTATTCAATTCTTTGAGGTCCTCTATCCTGTAGTTGAGCTTCCCTCTCTCAACCACCCTCAGGTAAGAGTACCTCATATCCCTCCCGCACGAGGGACATTTCGGCCTATTCCCCTTGCTCACAGCCTCATATATTAAGTGATCGTCGCATATGAATAGCTCCTTGGCCCCGCTCCTTATCCCCCTCTTAGCTATCGGCTTCCCCTCGACTTCAACTATATCCATACCGAAGTCCACTGGCCTAGCCCCCACTATATGAGATCCGACGCCGAAAGCATCCGCTCCAGCTTCAGAGAACTCCTTGACTGTGTTCTCATTCAAGCCGCCTGAGACGAATATCTTCACATGATCGAACCCCCTTATATCCAGCTCCCACCTCACCTCCCTTATTATCTCGCTCATATCCCCTCTCCTCGAGCTCGGAGTGTCTAACCTGACTCCTGACAACTTCCTCCCTAGGGCCTCGGCAGCCATTATCGCTTCAGTCTTCTCATCGTAGAAAGTATCTACTAAAGCTATCCTCGGCACTTCCTCCGGCATTACCTCATCGAAGGACCTCCAAGCCTTCACTTGATCTCCGAAGATTATTATCATTGCGTGGGGCATTGTCCCGACTGGCTTGAATCCGAGCTCCTCAACTAGTATGCCTGAGGAACCATCGAGCCCCCCTATTAAGCTAGCTTTCTCGAAAGCTAGGCTCACTGCTGGGTGCTGCCTCCTTATCCCGAAGTTGAAGACGGGTTTATCTCCAGCTGCCATCTTAACTCTAGCCGCTGCTGTAGCTACTCCAGAGAGGCTGCTCAAGAAACCTAGTATAGATGTCTCGAGAGCCCCGAACTCCGAGTATGGGCCCTCTATCCTCATTACAGGTGTCCAGGGCCTGAAGATACTCCCGTCAGGCAGGGAGTATACATCTACATCCCTGCCCTCTAGGAGCTCAGCTACTTCCTCTACTCCAGCTAATATCCCCCATCTCGCTTTATTAGGTATGGATCTAGCTGCTACTTCCATAACTACTCTCTTATCAGCCAATCCCTTAGCTCTCAAGACCTCTAGAGTCCTGAGGAAGTATATATCTGTCACCTTTCCCTCCTTTATCTCTCTGCTCGAGATTATGTAGAATTCATCTCGACGCATTACACCACCTCGAATTCAACAGGGTCTTAAAAATTAATAGCGGCGGGGGTGGGACTCGAACCCACGACCCTCCGGTTAACAGCCGGATGCTCTACCTGGCTGAGCTACCCCGCCATCCGGTAGTGTCAGGAGGAAATATAAAAGGTTATGGGTCGGAGCACCGTAATCAAGTAATATTAAAAGAGCTTATAGGATATAGCTCACGTGGAGCTCAGGATATTGGGAGGAGTGCGGGAGATAGGGGGGAACAGGATATTACTGAGGTCCTCCAATGAGTCGATCCTCTTGGATTACGGTAAGAACTTCTTGAGGGAGGAGGAGTTCTTCCAGAGGCCCTTCATGTCACCTTCTTTCGATGAGGATTACCTCAAGACAGGACTGATAAGCTCATTAGAGCATGAGGGTTTGAGGGGCGTCTTCATAAGCCACGCTCACCAAGATCACTGGGGTTACTTGAACTTACTGCCTCAGGGGATAGAGGCTCATATGGGTGAAGCCGCTAGTAAGATAATAAGGGCTAATGTAGAGCTGGGTTACGCTGATGAGATCCTCCACACGATCAGGACCTTCAGGACTGGAGATAGTATTAGCGTGGGGGATTTCTCAATCGTGCCAATACACGTTGATCACTCAGTCCCCGGTTCCTACGGCTTCTTGATAGAGTGCGGTAATATCAAGCTCGCGTATACGGGCGATCTGAGGATGCACGGCCCGAGGAGGGATATGACCCTAGATTTCATAGATGAAGCAGCATCGATAGGGGTGGATGCCCTGATAATGGAGGCTACTAAAGTAGCCCCTGAGAACGACCCAGAGACATCTATAATAAGGCTGCTGGAGGCGAGGCTCTTCTACAGGTGGGGAGTTGAGCCTCCGAAGAGGATAAAATTCGAGCTCTCGAGTGAGGGAGAGGTGACTGAGAGGATAAGATCCGTTTGCGATGGTTCAGATTCCCTCATACTCTTAGAGACTTCCTCATCGGATGCTGATAGGATAAGGAGCGTTTTCGAAGCTGCTAGGAAGTTATCCAGAGTCCTAGTGATGGATGAGAGGATCGCTTTCATCAATGAGGAGATGAGGGGTGCTGGGATAGATGGGTTGCCGGGGATCGGAGAATACCTCCTCTGGAGGAGGAAGAGGAGAGGTGAGGGAGTGAGCTCTAGGGAGAGGAGAGGGATGAAGAAGTTCATAGAGAGGTTCGAGGACCTATCGGGGGATGAAGCGATAATTCAGGGGGAGAGGAGAGCTGAGATATTTAAGGAACCTCATAACTTCCTCGTCCTCACGAGTAACGCCACTAGGTTCCTTTATGAGATCCCTATAAATGTCAAAGTCAAACTGGATTTCATACTCAGTAGATCCGAGTCCTTCAGTGAGGAATCAGCCCTCTCCCTAGATAGGTTGATGAACTGGCTCCTCCTATATGGCGTGAGGAGGTATTACAGGATACACGTCTCCGGACACATGGCACCGGAGCAGATGAGCGAGTTCGTGGAATCGATAAATCCCGGACGCATAATACCTATACATACAGAGCATCCCGATCTCTTCGATGCCTTCATCCCTAGGAGGATGAGGGATCGCTTGATACTCCCTGAATATGGTAAATTAATTAAGCTCAGCTGATCTCTCAACCTTATGTACCCTAAGGAGGAACTCGAGTCGAGGATAAGGAGGTTGAGGAGATGGATGGCGAGGAGAGACGTGGATCTGAGCCTCTTCGCACCGGGCCCGAACATGCTTTACCTCTCTGGGACTATGGAAGCTGAGCTCCTAGCAGTGCCCTTAGACGGAGAGCCCTACTTAATAGCTAGGTACGCTTTCGGGGATGAGATAGCTAAGGAGAGGTCCCCCTTCCACGTCGAAGTATTCAAGCCGTACTTCGGGACGAACAAGAAGGAAGTAGAGGAGCCCAATCCATTTAAAACCCTCTTAAACATCTCTGGGGGATTGAGGAGAGTTGCTATAGATTTCACTGAGAGGAAGGAGCTAGTTGAGAAGATGAGGAGGGTCTTCAGGAGGGGGAAGAAGAGCGTAGCTACTATAGATTCGAGGGAGCAATTGAATAGGATGAGATCCGTTAAGAGCGAGTATGAGGTAGGATTGATGAGGGAGAGCGCATCTATCTCAATGAGAGCTCTCGAGTCCTTGGAGATAGTCCCTAAGATGAGTGAAGTGGAGATAGCTAATAGGTTGGAGTTCGAGATGAGGGAGTTAGGAGCGGATGGGAGCAGCTTCCCGACTATAGTGGCTAGTGGGATGAACTCATTCAACGCGCATCACATACCGAGCGAGAGGAAGTTATCTGAGGGGGATATACTCTTGATAGACTTCGGAGCTAAGTACAAGGGGTATTGCGTAGATATAACGAGGACTTACTTCATCGGAACCCCTCCTAATGAGTTCATTGAGAGATACGAAGCCGTTTTGAACGCTCAAATTAGAGCTATGGAATATATGAAGCGAGGTATAGCTTTCGAGAAGCCCGATATCGAGGCGAGGAAGGTATTGAGGGAAGCTGGCCTTTTGGAGTACTTCGTCCACTCCCTGGGCCATGGGGTAGGGCTGGAGGTACATGAGGATATAAGGCTCTTAGTCGGGAAGAGGGGCTTTATGGAGGAGGGCATGACTATAACAGATGAACCCGGTATCTACATAAGGGGATGGGGAGGGATAAGGATAGAGGATACTGTACTCGTGAGTAAGAACAAGGGAATCGCCCTAACTGAGGGGATCCCGAAGGAACCGGATTTCCTGAGGAGATAGTATTTGAGGTGGGGCGTTACAGGGGAAGTGGTGCTGAGGGGGGAGGGTGTCGAGAGAGCTAGGAAGGGTCACTTGAACATATACGCGAAGTGGTTGAGCTCCATAAGGGGGCCTGTCTCGAGAGGGGATCTAGTAGTCCTCAAGGACGAATCAGGGGATACGTTGGGCTTGGGGTTCTACGAGGGTATAGGGAGCATAGCTGTCAGGGTGCTATCTGAGGAGCTGATAAACCCCGAGGAGTTGATTGAGGAGAGGCTGAGGGAAGCTTTGAGGACTAGGGAGAGGATGAAGCTAGGTAACTTCTTCAGGTGGGTCCACACGGAAGCAGATAAGCTTCCGGGTCTTATAGTAGATGTCTACGATGATATAGTGGTGATTTCCTCGACGTCCGTAGGGATCGATGTCAGGATCGAGGGGATAGCTGAGTTGATTAAGAGGATATACAAACCCTCCTCGATAATACTGAGGAACGATAGCAGGCCGAGGAGGGAGGTGGGACTCCCTATAGAGAGGAAGGTCTTGTTCGGTGATAAGAAGAGAGCTATAATAAGGGAGGGATCGGCTATATTCTACGTGGACACTATTGAAGGTCAGAAGACCGGTTTCTTCATAGATCAGAGGATGAATAGATTGGAAGTGGAGCGTTTAGCCGGCCCCGGGGATAGGGTACTCGATCTCTTCAGTTACACCGGGGGCTTCGGGATTCACGCAGCTCTCTTCGGCGCTAAGGTCACAGCAGTCGAGGAATCGGATTACGCTTTAACTGAGATGAGCGAGAATATGAAGCTGAATTCAGTCGAGATGAGAGCGATAAGATCTAGAGTTAAGGAGTTCTTGGAGAGTGATTGCGATCTATATGATATAGTGATAGTAGACCCACCCGCTTTCGCTCCCAGTAAGGAGATGGTAGATAGTGCCAAGAGAGCTTACGTCGCTCTCAACTCCTCAGCTATCTCTAGAGTGGCCCCAGGGGGGATGATACTCACTTACTCCTGCAGCCTCTTCATAAAGGAGGAGGATTTCAGGAAGATCGTGGAGAGAGCTTCTTCAATAGCTGGCAGGGAGATAAAGATATTGGGGGAGATGGGCCCCTCACCAGACCACCCGTTCGATCCTAAGCACCCCTGGACGCTCTATCTCAAGGGCTTGCAAGCTGTAGTGCTCTGAAAGATATGCTCCTCTTTATATCTGAAAGCTCTCCTCCCAAGGCGGGATGGATAGAAAAAGATTAATTATAAACTTCCGTTTGATTACATACTTATAACCCCGAGTCCCGTTTAGGATAGGGGTACTGAAGGCCCGGCCCGGGGCTGAACCCTCGAAGGGGGGATGTAGCTCCAAACCTCCCCTGAAGGCGGGAGGAGGTCAGCTTCTGATTCCCGATACTCACCAGCTCCATCACTCGCACCGGGGACCTTCTGCTCCTCCTGCTTAAAGATCGCTTAAATTCCTTGAGCCCATCCTAATGAGCTTAACTGTGATAAAAGAGCGAGATCACAGCACTCGAGAGTCGACTCAATTAGCGAACTTAAGGGAGACCTCGCCCTTCGGCAGGACCCTAGCTCTCCCGAGGAGTAAGTCCCTGAAAGCTCCATATAGTGTATCGGAAGATGTCAGAGCTACTTTAGTCCCGTTCCCCACTAGGACTTCCACTATGTTCGATACCTCATAACTGACGAATATATCTGGTTCTAACTCCATGATTATCTCGGGGAGGAGCTCTACTTCACCCCCAACTTCTAATAGAGCTATATCAGTGACCAGCCCTAAATCACTTATCTCAACTATTGCAATGAATTTTACCTTTTCTAGATTTTCTGAAATTTTGCTTAACTTAAGATCTGATTTTAATTCCCCAATAGGAAATATGAGCCTCATTTCAACCCTGCTTTTTCCAAATGAAATCGATATAAAGCTCGCTATCAGTATGTTAGAACTGGGTATAGTAGACTTAATGCGCGGTGATGATCATGATACCCGCAGCATTCCTAGGGCTGTGCCCGGGTGACGAGATCTTCAAAACTCATGAGAGGGGATCATGCTTAGAGGAAGATCTCAGGGCTATCTCTGAGGAGCTGGAGAAGTATAAGGAGTTCTTCGAGTCCTGCATAGGCTCTCCCCCTTGGGAAGCTCAACTCATGTGGGCTAAGAGGGCTCTAGCTAGGAGGAGTTTCGCGGCTATAGCGCCTACTGGCGTCGGGAAGACAGTCTTCGGACTTATAACTGGTTCTTATTTCGCTTATAGGGGATTCGGGAAATCGTATATGATATTCCCGACATCCCTACTAGTTGATCAAGCCCACTACAACTTGATTAATTACTCTAAACTCTCCGGTAAGGACTTGAGAGTCCTGAGTTATAGGAGCGGGATGAGGGGGAAGGAGGAGTTCCTCTCAGCCCTAGAGTCGGGGGATTTCGATATCCTGCTCACTACTTCGCAGTACCTAGCGGTCAATCACGAGGCCATCAAGAGATCCGTGGATAGATTCTCATTCATATTCGTTGACGATGTGGATTCCTTCCTAAAGAACTCGAAAAATGTTGATAAAGTACTACAGTTAATGGGATTCGATCAGGAAGATATTTGGAACGCTATAAGGGGGAAGGAAGTGGGGAAGAGGACTGATAGCGTACTAGTGGTCTCAACAGCTACAGGGAGGCCCGGGCCGAGGGCTTCCCTATTCAGGTCCCTCTTGGGATTCGAAGTAGGGGTAATGAGGCCAGAGCTCCTGAGGAACGTGGTCGATATCTATACGAAGGAGAGACGCGAGCTGGGTCCCTTCATTGAGGGGATGGGTGGGGGTTTCCTCCTCTACCTCCCCGATATGGACTTAGCTGATGAGGCTCTAGACTTAGTGGAATCAGCTGGATTCAGAGGGGAGGTTATGCACGGTTATGAGGAGGATAAAGTTAGGGATTTCAGCGAGGGAAGGCTAGATTGCTTGATCGGGGCCGCGAGACCTTACGGTGTCTTAGTGAGGGGGATAGATCTACCGAGGAGGATAAGGTACGTTATCTTCTACGGAGTCCCTAAGTTCGAGATAACATTGAGGGAAGTCAGCGAGATGGAAGACGCCTCTATAATCTCACTCTTCTCCTCTCTATCTAGGGCTCTAGGCGATGAGGGGAGGAAACTAGCGATTAAGTTGAGGAGGAACCCGAGCGGAGACGATATAAAGAGGGCCAGACAGATAATAGAGGATATCTTAAGGGATGAGGAGAAGATAAGTTCTATCTCGAGCTTAGCGGATGTCATCATAGATATAAAGAGTAGGAAGATAATAATCCCGGACATAAGGACTTATCTCCAGGGATCTGGGAGGACATCCAGATTATATCCAGGTGGTATTACTAGAGGAGCTAGCTTAGTTTGGGATGAGGATCCAGTCCTCACTTCCTTCATCAAGAGAGCGAGAGCTCAGGAGATAGATTTCCTTCAGCTGAGTGAAGTCGACTTGGAGAAGCTGAAATCTGAGATAGATGAGAGCAGGAGGCTCTTATCTTCCCTTAAAAAAGGATATGAGTTAGCCAATTTACTTAAAACAGCTCTATTCATTGTAGAGAGCCCAAGTAAGGCCAGGACTATAGCTAACTTCTTTGGGAAACCGAGTAGGAGGTTCTTAGATGGTCTCATGGCTTATGAAGTGACCACAGGAGATTACGTATTAACTGTAGTCGCGAGCGGGGGGCATGTCGTAGATCTAACTACTACTATTGGATACCACGGTGTTTTGATTGAGGACGGGACTTACGTCCCCGTCTACACTTCGATAAAGCGTTGTAATTCTTGCGGCCATCAGTTCACTGATATGGATAGATGTCCTAAGTGCGGCTCCACGGACCTGAGGGATAGCAGGGGCGTAATAGAGAGCCTCAGGAGGCTGAGTTTCGAGGCTTCTAGAGTGATAATAGGGACTGATCCTGATACTGAAGGGGAGAAGATAGCTTGGGACATATATCAACTCATAATGGATTCATCTAAGGAGATATACAGAGCGGAATTCCACGAGGTGACTAAGAGAGCTATAGTTGAGGCCCTAAAGTCCTTGAGGGGGATTAATGAGAGGATGGTGGAGGCTCAGATAGTTAGGAGAGTGGAGGATAGATGGATAGGGTTCGAGTTGAGCGCTGAAGTCCAGAGGAAGTTCGGGAAGAGGAACTTATCCGCTGGGAGGGCCCAAACACCGGTCTTAGGATGGGTGATAGATAGGTACAGGGAGCATCAGAATAAGAGGATAGTGAGCTTGATAAAAGGGGATGGTATATTTCTGAAGATAGATGGGAAAGTAGGGGAGGAAGGGGCCTCTAAAATACAGATAAGAGAGCTCAAGATAGAAGAAGAAGTAGTGAAACCGCCTCCCCCATTCACGACGGATGCTATGATAGGGGAGGCTAACAGAGTGCTGAGGATGAGCGCGAATATGACGATGCAATTAGCACAATTCCTATTTGAGACAGGTCTGATAACTTACCACAGGACCGATAGCCCGAGGGTCAGTGACGCTGGCTTCAGAGTGGCTTCATTAGTCTTAGGGGATGAGTTCGTACCCAGGAAGTGGGGGGAGGGAGGGGCCCATGAGTGCATAAGGCCAACTAAACCTCTCTCAGCTAAAGAGCTCGTCGATTATATCAGAGAGGGGATAATTATCATCGAGGGTCTGACTAAAGATCACTTGAGGTTGTACGATTTGATATTCAGGAGGTTCATCGCTTCCCAATCCAAAGACGGTACCTTAGTCAAGCAAGTGGCTAGCGTCAGGATAGGGGGGAGCGAGTTAGAGGTGACGAGGTTGATAGGGGCCAGAGGGGGGTGGATCGATTGGTACCCCTTCCTCTACGCACCGGAGCCCAAGCTGGAGGAGGGGACTTTCGATGTCATCATAGAGCATCAAGCCGTCCCAGCGGCGCCCCTCTACACTCAGAGTAACTTAGTGGCATTGATGAAGGAGAGAGGGATCGGGAGACCCTCAACTTACGCTACTATAGTTGAGAAGATACTTCAGAGGGGTTACGTTATAGAGAGGAATCAGAAGTTGATACCGACGAAGCTTGGGATCGAAGTATATAACTTCCTCAAGGAAAGATTCCCCGATCTGATAAGCGAGGAGAGGACTAGGACTCTCGAGAGGAAGATGGATAGCGTCGAGGAAGGCATTGCTGATTATCAAGAGCTCATAGACGAGTTATATAATGAAATTAGGGAGAAAATAGGGAAATTCAATCGCTGATAAGGACTAACTCATCCCCTCTCAACTCCAGTTTCTTCTCCTTATGGATCCTCATGAACCTCTCGAGAGCAGCTATCCTGAAGCTTGGAGGGACCATAGTTAGCATCATAGCTGGAGCTTTCCCCCAAACTCTCAGCATTATATCTATCCTATTCTCTACAGCCTTCCAATTCTCTCTGAACACTTTCTCAGCTTCCTTAATTTCCTCATCCAGTACTCTGATCGATTGCTTGACTGAATTCACTAACCTCTCAGCTTCCCCGTAATTGCCCTCCCTGAGCCTCAGTTCAGCAGTGACTAAGGAAGATTCGGCATCAACAAGCCTATATGGGGATATTTCGAACCCTAATAACTCTTCTATATCAGCTAGCTTGCTCTTGATCTCCTCTATCTTCAGATTCAGTTCCCTAATTCCCCTCTCAATAGATTCTATGAGTTCCACTGGCGGGGCTCCCGGGACTCCCTCTTCCGGCGGGATCTCCTCTTTAGGTAGGACCTCCTCCGTTATCTCAGGGGCTTCCACTCCCTCCTCCCATCCCAATGGGATCTCAGGATATTCCTCAACCCCTGGAACCTCTAACTCCGGGGCTCCAGTTACCTCCGGGACTTCGGGCATCGGAGCTATTACCTCTATCCTCCTCTTCGGAGGCTTGGGCCTCACTATGAGGAGGGATATCGCTAATGAGAGCAGTAAGAGAGCTGCTGCCATGAGGTACTCCGTCCTGATCTGAGGCACGCTGACCTGAGGGATTGCTGGTGTAGTCGTAATGAGCGTTGTTTGAGGAGTCTGAGTCACTGGGGGCTTCAGAACGATAACGGGCTTTGAGTACTCATCTACCTTAGTGCCATTGCTCAGGAAGACTGATATTAGCAACTGGAGGCTCCCATTCACCTTCGGCTTTATGCTGAACCTAAGAGTCTGGGACCCTCCCGCAGCCAGGGGCATCGTAACCTTCTCATCGCTCGAGTTACCCAGCTCCACTCTCGCTATGAACTGCTCCCCCTCACCATATCTATTCACGAGAGTCAAGTTCAAATAGAGGCTCTCGTTCAAGTTCAGACTAGATGGAGATTCTACAGATTCTATTATCTTCCCCCTCTCTATCCTCATGAGCAGGGCCTCATCCCGGAGCACTGAGCCGTCCCCTATTAAGAGGATCCTCGCATCCTCAGATACCCTCCTAGCGAAACTATCAAGCTCTACTTCAAATTCCTCCCCATAACTAGAGCTGATCTCTCTTACGGCTTCATCTATACCGCTCCCAGTGAGCTTAAGGGTTAGTTTAGAGACGTTCCAGCCGTTAATACCTCTCACTCTCACTTTAAACTTCTCACCGACGATAACGCTCTCCGGGTATTCGAAGCTCAAGGAGGGGATTACTGCGGGCCTCGTAGTAGTGACTGTGACTCCGGGCTTCATGGATATCCAATCCTCAGCTCTCATCCCGATCACAGCATTTGGTGGGAACTTGAAGCCCCCCATGATTAAGCCTAGCGCCCCTCCGCCGGGCAAGAATGTCGAAAACCTTGCTGAGCATTCCCCTGGCCCTATAGATCCTACTACCTTTTCACCTATCTGATTAGCGTCCTTATCGAGCGTATAAATCTTTAAAAGTTCCCTAGATCCTGATGAAGCCGTACTACAAACATAACCCTCGATTAAGTAACCCCCGCTCTCTTCCTTCAAATCCAAGATCTTTATAGTGAGCTCAGGGAATCTAAGTAAATGCAATACTCCTGAATAATCGAAGAGAGCTATCCCATAGCTCTTATTTCTGGGATCCTTGAATACGTAGGGATCGCTCCCCATACCTCCCTCGATCCTGACCTCGGAGAGCATTATCCCGAGGGGGAAGTGATACTCCCTCACTAATCCCCTCCCGAAGTAAAATAGAGCGTTCTCTATTATTATTGGCTGCTTCACCGGCTCAACCCATGTTCTTATCGATCTCTTGACCTCCATCTTCTTCAGATCTATCTGATATATTACCCCGCTCGATCCAACGAGAACAGCAGTTCCTCCTACGATTTGAAATTCCCCTTGTGGTACGCTGTACCCCAGTTGATTCGAGAGATCTATCTTGGAGAGATGAGTCCCCTTTTTCGCATCTATTAGCACCAATGTCTTATTTTCGAGTAGAATTGCTAGATAACTTGAGCTCGCACCGAAAGCCTCTATCCTCTGGTTCAACTTCCTCTCCCATAGAATCTCTCCCTTGGAGCTGAGAAGCGCTAGATCGTCCCTCCCCAGGACGAGCAAACTATCTCCCAAGTTTTTGAGGAAACTTATCCTAAATGTTAAATTTTTTAACCAAAGTTCGGATCTCGATCTTATATCGAACGCTTGAATAGAGCTCTGTAGGGGAAGGAATACAGTCCTACCATCCCCAGCGTACACAGGCTGAACACCAGCAGATTTCGATGGTAGAACTACTCCGTACAACCTCAGCCCCCCATTAACAGCTTCCAATGCCCTCAGTTCGGGAGCTTCTGTTAGAGCTATTACCCAAGCTTCCTTCTTAGTTGAGCTGATGGAGACATCAGGGACTAAGAGGAGCGGTGTAGCTATGAAGCCACCGGCGTTCTGTGACCAGAGCACTTTACCATCTGTGGAGACAGCTATTACATCGCTCCCCTGACCTCCTGTCACGTAAATCGTGTAATTATATATTATGGGCTTTGGGATGCTAAAAGCGGGTTTTGAACTGTAAATCCTCAAACTGAAGACTTCCGATGGGGAGAAGTCGTGACAATGAGTGCTCAATGTACTGAAGCTCGCTAACAAAAGTATTATTAGGAGGGCTAGCGTCCTCTTCATGACTATCTTCTCTTCATAGGGGCGACTTCGCTTTAAAATGGATTCCCCATATTTAATCAGTGGGTATTACCAGCATATGCCCTCTCGAGCTCTAACATCAATCGTGCGATAATATGAAGGTCAGTGGGTCCTTCTTATCCAATCTAGCGAAGCCGACTCTCACGAACTGGACTATCTCGCCCTCCCTTATTCCCCTCAAGGCGGGCTCACCGTAACCCCCGATCATCCTGAAGCTGTAAGGGCTCTCTGGTACGAAGAGCCTAGCTGGGACTCCGCTCTTGACTGGGGCCCATTGTATTATCTTCACTCCCTTGACTCTCTGTTCCTCGCTCACCCTGAGGGAGACCTCATCGGGATTCACGCTCTTAATAGTCACGTTGACCAAGCCCCTGAGCCTGAGCTCATCCCCAGGCTTCAGGCCCTGTAGGTCCGATGATGCTATGAAGACCTCGCTCTCATCCAGCCTTATCTCCCTCTTCCTCTCCGAATCTGGATGCACCTCTACTTGAGCTATTACCGGCGGGTTCAGGCCCTCTATCTTAGCTTTTATCGGATCAGGGACGAACATATATCTCTCAGCTATCGGATCCAATATCTTCCTGTTTATCGAAGCTATAGCCCCCATGTTGACAGTGGCATCCACTTTACTGGGGCCCAATTCATAGAAGAACCTGACTATAGCTCTGGGAGTTATCCCCCTCCTGAAGAGCCCCCTGAGAGTGGGTATCCTAGGATCGTCCCATCCCTCCAAGATGCCGCTCTCAACTAAGGGCCTTATGTACCTCTTGGAGAGTGGTATCCCCTCTACAGTTATCCTACCGAACTGGATCATCTCATATTCCCTCAAACCCAGAGCCCTCACTATATGCCTCTGGACATCTACATGGGGCTCGAATTCCTTGCTCCTGAAGGCGTGAGTCACGCCAGTTAATGAGTCCATGACGCTCACTGAGAAATCGTAGACAGGGTAAACTCTGTACTTATCCCCGTGTATCGGGTGCTCAGCTTCTATCACTCTGAATATCCCAGGATCCCTCATAGTTACATTGGGGTGATTCATATCTGTCTTCAGCCTGAGATGGGCCTCTCCCTCCTTGAAGCCGCCGTTGAGCATCTTCTCCCAAAGTTCCAGATTGATCTCGATAGATTGATCTCTGTGATCGCAGCTAACCCCTAGTTTCCTCTTCTTCCTGACCTCAGCCGCGGGACATGTGCAAACGTAAGCTTTACCTGCCTCTATGAGCTTCTTGGCGAGGGAGTACATCTCATCTAAGTAGTAGGACTCTATTATCTCCTCATCCCACTTCCCGGGGGAGAGGCCGAGTTCCTCCTCGCAAGCTTCGAGGAGGCGCGAGAACTCGTTCCTTATCGCTTCATAATACTCGAGCTTCTCCACTCTAGGGTTAGTGTCCTCGAACCTCAAGAGGAACCTGCCCTCGTATAGCCTAGCGTATATGAAGGGGACTAGGAGCCCCTTAGCGTGCCCGAGCGTCGGATAACCGTTGGGCTCTGGGGCTACCCTAGTGACTACCCTCCCCCTCTCAGCTTTAGGTAGATCAGGCCATTTCCTCACTTCCTCTTTCTTCTCCTTCCTCACCCTCCCGACTACGCTCTCGAGAGCTTCCCTGGGCATCTCATTCACTACATGCACTACTTCCTCTACTAGAGGGATCAATTCCCTAATGTTTTTCTTAAGATCTGGCCTAATGTATAATATTTTTCCTATTACGGCATTAACATTCGCTTTCCCGTACTTGAGGGCGTTCTCAGCAGCGAATCTAGTTATCAGCTCCCTCACGTCCTCCATGGCTATCGCGTATTCTCGAGTTCCAACGATATTAAATTGAGCCCGTCCCAATACGCGATGGAATACGGTATACCTGAGGGCCTGATAAAACCCGATTTCGAGAGGAGGTATAGGGAGCTCTTAGGGGATGAGTACGAGACCTTCCTATCTTTCATGGCTAAGAGACCTGTCCCGAGCATAAGGATCAATCCAATGAAAGTAGACCCTGAATGGCTCCTCTCAGTCCTCAGGGCCAGTGGATGGGAGCTCTCGCGGATACCCTGGTATGAATATGGTTATAGGGTAATTAGAGGGCCTGAAAGGCTTGGAAACACTGAATGGCATCAATTAGGCCTTTATTATGTCCAAGAGGCCGCATCTATGGTGCCTCCAGTTCTACTCTCACCGAAGCCCGGTGAGAGGGTATTAGATCTAGCTGCCTCCCCCGGATCGAAGACGACTCAGATGTCGGAGATGATGCTCTACAAGGGGTTGATAGTGGCTAATGACGTTAGCCCGGAGAGAGTGGATTCCCTATCATCTAACGTTCAGAGGATGGGCTCTATGAACGTAGTAGTAACTATGTTCGATGGTAGGAGGGCCCCAGAGATACTGGGGAGGGAGTACTTCGATAAAGTTCTCTTGGACAGCCCTTGCAGTTCACTGGGGGAGGTGAGGAGGAGCTGGGGGGCTCTAGCTAGATGGAGCCCGAGGAACGTCGAGAGGATATCGAGGCTCCAAGTCTCCCTAGCTAAAGCTGCTTACGAGACATTGAAGCCAGGGGGTCTCATGGTATACTCTACTTGCACATTCGAGCCGAGGGAAAATGAATGGGTAGTTTATAAATTGCTCCAGATCGGGGCGTTAATCGAGGAGCCTGAAGTCAAGGGACTTGTCTGGAGGAAGGGGTTGAGGAAATGGATGGATTGGGATTTCGGGAACGAGATGGAGAAGTGCATGAGGATATACCCTCAGGACAACGACACGATAGGGTTCTTCATAGCGGTACTGAGGAAGCCAGGGTGAAGGAGTTCCTAGATTGGGTGAGGGATTGGTTCGGATCTGAGATCTCAGGGGTGGAGTTATTCCCATCAGGGAAGGATAAGATAAGAGCATGCTCCCCTGAGGCGAAGGTCGAGATTAATAACGTCTTCCTGAGGGGGGTCTACGTAGCGAAGAGAGCCCCTTACGGCTTCATAATAAGCATAGAAGGATCCTTCTTAATAGGGAGGAGTGCGAAGAAGCATTTAGTTGATCTCAGCGAATCTGATTTCAAGAGATGGATGCGTGGAGATGATATAGAGTTGAAGCTACCTGAGAAGGGCGTCTATATAGTGAGATACGGTGAGGCCTTCGCTGGCTCCGGGTACTACGATGGGAGGGTCCTGAGGAACTTGATACCTAAAGTGAGGACTCTAGAGAGAGAGGGATAGCAAAGTTTATCATGAGCTGAGGGGAATCTATTTATGCGGGTAGATAAGTTCGAGTTCGCTTTCACATTCAATGATGTGATACTCCTGCCCGGGAAGGCTGAGATAGAGCCCTCTAATGTCGATTTGACGACTAGGATCGGGGATATAACGCTGAGCATACCGATACTCTCATCCCCAATGGATACTGTGACGGAGGAGGAGATGGCTATCGCTATGGCTAGGATGGGGGGCTTGGGGATACTGCACAGGAACTGCAGTATTGAGGAACAATTGAAAATGGCTAAAGCTGTCAAGAGAGCTGAATCCTTCATAATAAGGGACGTCATAACAGTATCTCCTGAGGACAGCGTTGAGGAAGCGAGGAGGTTGATGAAGGAACATGGTATCTCTGGCCTGCCAGTGGTAGTCGGGAGGAAGCTAGTTGGGATAGTGACCCGAAGGGACGTTTATTTCGCTGAGGATGGGAGCCTTCTCGTTAAGGATATAATGACGAAGGATCCTATTACTGTTGGTCCTGAAATAACTCCTCAAGAAGCTAGAAAAATAATGGCGAGGTATAAGATAGAGAAGCTCCCCGTCGTGAGCGAATCCGGTGAGCTCATAGGCCTTGTGACAGCCAAGGACGTATTCTATAGGGAATCCCATCCATTCGCTACTAGAGATGAGGAAGGGAGGCTCAGGGTAGGTGCTGCTATATCACCTTTCGATATAGATAGAGCTAAGACTCTAGCTCCTTACGTAGATGTCTTAGTGATCGATGTAGCCCATTTCCACAATGAGAACGTCATAAGAGCGACTAAGAAAGTGATAGATGAAGTAGAAGTGCCTGTGATCGCTGGGAATATAGGGACTTATGAAGCGGCTGAGGAGGCGATAACTAGGCTCGATATAATAGGCCTGAGGGTGGGGATAGGGAGCGGTAGTATATGCACTACTGGCGAGGTCACTGGGGTCGCAGCACCTACTCTCTATGCAGTAGCTTCAGCTAGTGAAGCAGTCAGGAAGTACTCTAAGGACGTAGCTGTGATAGCTGACGGTGGTATAAGGGGGCCCGGAGAAGCAGCTAAGGCTTTCGCGATGGGGGCTGATGCTGTAATGCTGGGGTACGCTCTAGCTGGCACTAAGGAGGCTCCGGGATCTGCGATGATGATAGGGGGGAAGATTTACAAGATATACAGGGGGATGGGGAGCCCCTCAGCTAGGTCGAAGAGGTTCGCTATGGATAGGTACAGTAAGCCCTCTAAGGATATAGCCGAGGGGATAGAGGGCTTAGTCCCTTACAGGGGAGATGTAACTACAGTAGTGGATAGGTTTGTAGCGGGGCTGAAAGCGGCTTTCGGTTACGTAGGGGCAGCTAATATAAGTGAGATGAAATCGAAAGCTAGAGTAGCTTTTATCTCCCAGAGTGGGATGAGCGAGATAGCGCCGCACGATGTAAAGCCACTGGAGAAGATTTCGGATTGATCAAAAGCTCCTCTCAATCAAGAAGTCAGCTAACTCCCTTATCTTATCCTTATAAACGTTCTCAGGTAGGAGGTCTTTTATATCCTCCCAGGAGTCCATTACTATCTTCCTAGCTAGATCTCTAGCATAATCTATAGCTCCGTGTCTCTCCATTATAGATATAGCTTCCTTTATGAGCTCCCTATCGCTAGTGTGCATCGATAGTATCTCCTTGAGCCTCCTCCTCTCCCCCTCACTAGCCCTGGAGAGAGTGAATATCACCATTAGAGTCACCTTCCCCTCCCTTATATCCTCGCCGAATTCCTTACCCAAGCTCTCAGCACTCCTAAGGTTCAATATATCATCTTGGATCTGGAAGGCCACCCCTATAGACTCAGCGAACTTCCCTATCCTCCTCTCCTCCTCCTCGCTGAGATCAGCAGCGATTGCTGCGAATCTAGCTGCCATCCTCGGGAGCACTCCCGTCTTGTTAGCGCACATCTCCAAGTAATGCTCTACATTTATCGTCTCTGGGTCCCTCAGACCCCTGTGCCACCCTATGTCAGTGGCTTGCCCTATGTGTATCCTTATCATATCCTCTAAGTAAGCGTTAACTAACCTCTTGTACTTCAGTCCATCCAAATCCATCTCCATCAAGATCCTCAATGGGAGGAAGTACATAGCTGAGGAGAGGTTCACAGCCATGTCCAACCCGTATTTTATGTGGATAGCTTTATCCCCCCTCCTGACTTCTGCCCCATCCTCTATATCATCTGCTATCAGGGATCCGTTGTGGAGGAGCTCTATTATCAAAGCTAATTCCTTATACTTCTCCAGATCCACGCCTAAGTTCTTGGAGAGGACTAGGAATAACCAGGGTCTCCACCTCTTCCCCCCTCTAGATAGCAGATCCCACATGGGCTCGAATATAGCTTTTTCCACAGTTATAGCATCATAACCACGAGACTCCTTCCCCATTAGCCACTCCAGATATTCCTCATTGATCCTTCTGGGAAAGTATTTTTCCATTAGGGCATCCAGCCACTCCCTAGCCTCCTTGAGCTCTCTCTCGATTTCCATAGGCCACCTCCCTCAGCTCCCCCATCAACGTGTGAGCTACCTCGCCCTTGAGGGCGAGGCTTCCAGCGTTTAGCTGGGACTTTGCGCCTCCAGCCTCATCTGCTGGTTCGGGGGGCTCGCAACTCCCCCATCCCGCAGAGCTCATTACCCTGCGGGCTATTTTATACGTGCGTTCAAGTCTCTATCGTATTCCATCCCGCACGAAGTTCTCTCTGCGGGGGAACATCCCGAGGTCTCTGGCCAGCAAAAGTTTAAAAGTCTTTCTGGTCATTCCCGCCGTGAACGACGAGGTTTAGTATAAATATTTAGAGCCCGCCTGAAGAATGCTGATGAAACTTCCATGGAGTGAGAGGGCTCATCGTACCTTCGAGACCCTCACTCTAGTCGAATTCAAGCAATTTCCCCCATTTATCTGCTGCTTCTCATCTGTTATTAAATCGTTTATGAAACCGTCGAGCATTATAGCGCTTCTCCTAGTCCAGATAACCCCCTCAGGCACGCTATTATCTATCTTAACTATCCCAATGACTCTACCGTACTTAGATTCCAAAATTACCCTGTCTTCATCATTTATCTCCATTTTCTCACAGTCCAGAGCGTTCATATGAATGAAATCCTGGCTTAAGTCCATCAGATCCTGGGAGGAAGTATTCCCGGGGACCGCGCTCGTGATGAGCCTGAAGGGTTCCTCAGCAGTT
>Ga0326760_1000023_pt1 | contig 98737 bp, 121 predicted proteins | sample GCREP_S_FD_207668 | JGI IMG/M metagenome (GOLD analysis project Ga0326760, IMG submission 207668) | Hot spring sediment microbial communities from Geyser Creek Basin, Yellowstone National Park, WY, United States - GCR.EP_S | ecosystem: Environmental > Aquatic > Thermal springs > Near-boiling... | reverse complement strand
CTCTTGAGCCCCTCCCTGATCCCCACTTCTGGAGTCCATCCTATAGCCTCTCTTATAGCTTCTGCGGACGCTCTACTCCTCCTGACATCCCCTTTCCTGGGAGGCTCGTACTTCACTTCAGCCCTAACGCCCAGCAGATCAGATATCAGGGAGAGGAGCTCATTTATAGAGGTCTCAACGCCAGTTCCCACATTGAAAGCTCCCTTAACATTCGAAAATAGACTTTTAACGTTAGCTTTAGCTACATCTGTAACGTAAACGAAGTCCCTAGTCTGATCGCCATCCCCGAATATCCTGACGGGCTCCCCCCTCAGCAGGGAGGTCATGAAGATGTGAACTACCCCGCTATAGGGGCCGCTCCTCATCCTGGGCCCGTAGACGTTGAAGTACCTGAGCGCAACAACATCTATTCCGTACTCCTCCATGTAGCTCATCGCGAGCTGCTCCCCCATGAGCTTGGATAACCCGTACAAGTTAGCTGGCTTCAGGGGATGGGATTCATCTATCGGTAAGTAAACGGGCTCACCGTAAACAGCTACGCTAGATGCGTAAACGAACCTCCCGACATCTAGCTTCCTAGCTAACTCCAACATATTGAGGGTCCCGAGGAAGTTAGTTTCAAAAGCGAGTTTAGGATTCGCTCTGGCTTCATCGAGGCTCACTATAGCGGCTAAATGTATTATCCCCTCAACTCCACCCTTTATCCCTTCAAAAATAGAATTGAAGTCCCTTATGTCTACATTGAGGATTCTCAGCTTCTCATCGCCCCTCAGGTTCTCTGGAGACCCGCTGTAGAAGTTATCGATGACGCAAATATCCATACGCAGCTCGAGCAACTCATCGACAGTATGGCTCCCTATGAACCCAGCCCCTCCGCTGACGATTATCATCTTTGAACCGGGGGGAGCTTCTATAAAAAGGCTTTAGATACCCGGGGGAGGACTATTAGCAAAAAATGGGGTGAGTTTCCGGGCCTCAGATGACTACCTTCACTAGGTGCCTCACCATATCTATCCTGATTTCCTTCGCATCATTTATCTCCTTCATCTCACCCATCTCATTGTAGATTACCAGCCTCCCATCCTTAATTGAGAGGGAGATGACGTCCTCCATCAGCAACTTCTCTGAGGAGCCCTCTATAATGTAGACCTCACCCTCGCACAAGATCTCACCTCCCGAATCCCTTCCTGGGGGGATTGAATAATTCATCCAATCCCAGCTCATCCGGAGGCATCCCCATGGAGTAAGCCAGTATCTGAGTGAAGTGGAGGATCGGCAGCCCCGATGTGTAGAAGTCCAGCATGAAGTGGCAGAGGTTGCACATAGTAGCTATGGCCTCGGCTCCGCTATCCTCAGCAGATTTCACTACATCCTTAGCCATCCTTATGGCAAGATCCGGTTCTTTGAGGGCTATTGGTCCACCGCAGCACTTAGTCCTCATTGGAAAATCTACTGTCTGGACTCCAGTGAGCGATAGTATTTCCTCGAGCACTCTGGGATCCTCCGGATCATCTATAGCCAACTCTTTGGGCCTCAGAGCTTGGCACCCGTAGTAAGCTGCGACCTTGAGATCCACCTTCCTAACTATCCCCTCAGCTATCCTCTCCAGGCCGACTTCCTTGAACAGGAAATCGACTAAGTGAGTTGCAGAACCACCGCCCCTGTTTATCGTGCTGTAACAACCGCTGCAACCGGTTATAACTCTCCCATTGGCTTCCCTATTTATTATCTCAGCGAGCTTCCTGGTGAGTTCCCTGCTGTAGAGCTCACCCTCCAGCGTGCCGCAGCATGGTAAATCGTCGAGCAGCCTGAATTCCACCCCCAACTTCCTGAGGACGAAGAGAGCGGTCCTCAGATATGCTCTTTCAGTGGTCCTCGCCGAGCATCCGGGATAGTAAGCCTCAACCCTCCCTTGCAACCCTCCTCACCTCCTCTACCAGTTCCCTCCTGACGTTCCCCCTCTCGAAGATAATGGGAGCGGCTTTGAGGCCCTTCAGACCAGCGTATTTGGGGAGGGAGAATCCAAAGGTCTTCAGAGCAAATGTAGCTGGGTTCAAAAATCCCTTATTAGTTATCTCGTCTAAGAACATTTTCTCAATCTTCCCCGGACCATACCTCCTCACAGCTATGTTGGATAATGCTGTAGCTATATCCGGGAAGCTCAGTCCCTGAGGGCACCTGACGGAACAGAGGAAACAGTGAAGGCAGAGCTCGTAAATTCTAGACCTCAGGACATCCTCCATTCCCAATTGGATGGAATGTATTAACTTCGCGGGGGAGAAGCCCTTGTAACCGGCCATCTGGCAGGATGATGAACACTCCCCGCATTGGAAGCATAGCATGACGTCCTGCCCGGAGATCGCTTTTATATCATCCCTGAGGCTCATGCTCTCACCTTACCGAATGACATCGCTTTAGCGGATAGCACCTCCTTGCAACTCGGGCATATTTGAGGAGAATCCGCTTTCCTCAATTCCCCTTCCGTCGCGAAATATTTTCCGCAAACTTCACAAGCGACTAGAGGCATCCTGATCCCCTCACTCCAATCTGAGATTAATTGAGACATTCTCATGCCTCCCAGCCTCAGAGAAGACTCTCCACTCTCTTCGCATGCCTTAACACAATCTCCACATGCTGTACACCTAGCCGCATTCAATAATATCCTCCTGAATCCATCGGAGTCTACCATCCTGAGGGCATCACGCTCGCAAGCCTCGACGCATGCCCCGCAACCGATGCAGCTCTCATCATAAACCGGTACCTTGAAGCCAGGTATTTCAGGAAGCTTGATGTCCTTAAACTCTTTGGCGATTGCTTTAAGGGCCTCAACAAGGTTCTCCTTCTTCCCCAGCCTTACCCTATCGATCCTGCCCCTGCGTGGGAGAGGGCCGAGCTTCTCCACCCTCTTACTCATCTCCTCAGCGGCTTTCACGAACTTATGTGGCTCAGAGGACGCCATGAAGAACATCTCAACTCTCTCAGGTTCCACTCCGACGGCCTCGAGCAGCTGCTTCACGAAAGCAACCCTCTTCTCAGCTTTGAGGTTTCCATCCACGTAATGGCACTCCCCCTTCCTGCAACCAGCCACGAAAGCTGCATCAGCCCCTCTAGCTAGGGCGTAAACGAGCCAAGACGGGTCGAAGGTACCGGAGCAGGGTATCCTTATCACCAATACATTCGCTGGATGCTTCCTGTGAGTGCTACCAGCTAGATCAGCCGCAGCATAAGCGCACTCATTACAGCAGAAGCCTATCACGTAGCTCATGTCACCACCTCCAACAGGCCATCTATCTGATTGAGGATCTGACCGTGACCGTAGAGCCTCCTCTCTATAGCTCCAGTCGGGCAGGCCCCCTGGCATATACCGCACCCCATACAGGCGAGAGGGAGCACCTTGGCCTTCCCCTCCTCCAGCACTATGGCTGAGAAGGGACACTCCTCGACGCATGCCCCGCAACCCGTGCATAGCTCGGAATTCACCTTCGCCTTCTCCCCGGTCACTAAGACCTTTCCTATCATCAAGAGCCTAGCAGCCTCACTAGCCGCCGCTTTAGCTTGTGTTACCGAATCTGGAATGTCTTTAGGACCTTGAGCAGTACCGCATATGAATATGCCCGGTCTGGATGTCTGAACTGGCTTCAGTTTTGGATGTAATTCCTGAAGAAATCCGTAGAGATCCCTCGGTATGTTCAGCGTCCTCGAGATGGAGAGAGTTCCCTCGGATGGGCTGAGGCCCGCGGCTAGCACGACCATATCAACCTCCAGCCTCAATTTCTCACCTAGCACCTCATCATAGATCTCTGTAACTAACTTATCCCCCTCCCTCCTTATCTCTCCCGGCTTCCCTCTGATGAAGACTACGCCTTCCTCCCTCACCCTGGCGTACATCTCCTCGAACCCCTTCTTAGGGGTCCTCATGTCTATGTAGGCCACGTAAACTTTGGTCTCGGGATATTCCATCCTGATTATCTCAGCGTGCTTGAGCGTTATCATGCAGCAGACGTTGGAGCAGTAAGGGTTATTGTTGACATCCCTGCTCCCGGCGCACTGCACGAAAAGGATGCTCTCAGGGACTTTACCATCGGATGGCCTCCTCAGGTGACCGCCAGTCGGACCATTGACATTTATGAGGCTCTCGAAACCAAAATGCGTTATGACATCAGCTATCTTCCCATAACCATAATTCTTGAGGTTGCTGGCATCATATTCGTCAGCTCCCGTCGCCACTATTATAGCCCCCACTCTGAGCTCGAATTCCCCATCGCTCTCACTCAGATCTATTGCCTTGGCCGGGCAGACCTCCTCGCACTTCCTGCAGCTTCCATCCCTGAAGAAAAGGCAATTCTCCCTATCTATGACATAAGCCCTGGGGACGGACTGGGGGAAAGGTATGTAAGCAGCTTTCCTCTTCCCCAGCCTGGCGTACCACTCATTCAGAACCTCTACGGGGCATGATTCCGCGCATATACCGCAGGCCACACACTTATCTTGATCCACATATCTGGCCCTCTTCTTAACTCTCACCCTGAAGTCGCCGACGGATCCGCTCACCTCCGTGACCTCGCACATAGTGTGAATGGTTATGTTAGGGTTGTGCTCGGCTTCGGCCATCATGGGAGTGAGTATGCAAAGTGAACAGTCACCCGTAGGAAATACTCTATCCAATAGAGCCATTTTACCTCCTATTGTAGGAGATCTCTCTATTATATGGACCCTTATTCCCTTCTCAGCTAGATCGAGAGCTGCCGCTATACCGGCCACTCCTCCCCCTATTATCAGGGCCTCCCTGTTCACCCTGAACTCCTCGCTCTCCACCGGCTCTGCCTCGAGGACCCTCTCCACAGCAGCCCAAGTATAGGCTATAGCTTTCCTGGTGGCCTCCTCTGGATCTTCAGTCGACCAGGAGACGAGTTCCCTTATGTTAGCCTGCTCATAATAACCGAAGTTCAGTCCAGCTTCCTCCACAACCCCCCTGAATAGGGGTTCGTGGAGCTTGGGGCTGCAGGCGGCTACGACGACCCTATCAACTTTCCCTGCCTTTATATCCCTTTTTATCAATTCCTGACCGAAACTACTGCACATGAAGAAGTAATGCCTCGATACAGTGACCTGAGGATGTTTCTTCATCTCAGCGGCTACCCTCTGGACATCCACCTTCCCGGCTATGTTCTTACCACAATGGCAAACGTAAACCCCGACCTTGGGCATGAGGATCACCCGAAAATAGATTCGAAGGCCGATCTCAGGGCCTGAACTGCTGGGGAGGATTCATCCAGTTCCTTCAGGCTCCTCCCCTCGATCTCGGCTCTGATCAGGGAATAATCATAAGGGATGAAGAAATGCCTCGCATCCAAGGTCTCGGATATCCTGAGCCTCTCGCTCTCATCACCGGAGAATTTGTTAACTATGTAGGTGACTTCCCCTATCCCCAGCTCCCTGCCCATCCTGGCGATCCTCTTAGCTATCTCCAGGGACTTCTGAGTCGGCTCAGTGACGCAGAGCATGTGATCGAATCTCTCAGCCAATCCCCTACCGAAGACCTCCGCCCCGGCTTCCGAGTCCACTACGATCACGTCACGCTCCTCCATCAGTATGTGGGAGATAAGGGCCTTTCCCAAAGATATAGCTGGACAGAGGCATCCCTGTTTTGCCGAATCTATGCTGCCAACCACCAGGAGACTCAAATTCTCGCTAATCCTTATCCCATATTTATCGACGATATCGTCGACCTTCGGATTCAGCCTGAAGAGGAGGCCCCAGCTCTCGCCGGGTCTCGCCCCCGTCCTCTCCTCGACGAGGGATTCGTCCTTGACTATTGGAACTATCTTACTCTCCATCTCCCTGGGAAGGCCTAGGGAGAGAGCTAGGTTGGGCACGGAGTCCGTGTCCAGAGCCAAAACCCTCTTCCCCCTTGATGAGAGAAAAAATGAGAGTAGTGAGGCGACGGTTGTCTTTCCGACCCCTCCCTTCCCGGCCACTATTATCTTGAGCCCCATAAAGGTCACTCTGGCCAGCCGAGCTTTCTCCTCTTCTCCCTTATGTGCTCTATCATGACCCTAGCCGCTTTCACCGGATCGGTCTCTACGAAGAACTTGCCACCGACTAAACTCTCGGCGTCCTTGGTCAGCAGCTCCACTACTCTCTTGGACCCCAGGACCTGAGGGATCGTCCCTAGATGGACGAGGAGACCGCTCGCTACGAAGTAGCTACCTATGGATACGGCCTTCTCACTGTACCACTCAGGAGCCGAGCCGGCTGCAGGTAGATCGCTGATATCAACCCCCAAATGATCGGCCAGAGCTGCTAAAGCTATTAGCATCCTGCTGCAATCTACACAGCTCCCCATGTGGAGGGCGGGAGGTATCCCTAGAGCCTTGCACACCTCTCTCAGCCCTGGCCCAGCCATCTCAGCTGCCTCAGGTTTGAAGAAACCGTGCTTACTCATCGCTATTGCCCAGCAGCCAGTACCAACTACTAGGATATCGTTGGCTATGAGCTCCTTAGTTATCGCCACGTGGGAGCTATCGTGCCTCACTTTCGGGTTCGTGCAGCCGACCACTCCAGCTATTCCCTTTATCTTCCCGCTCTTGAGGGCATCAGCCAATGGTTCTAGGGACCCTCCTAGGGCTGAGAGTATCGCCTCAACGCTGAAGCCGACCACGGCTTCCATCTTCTCCTTAGGTATGAAAACTCTCTCCTTCACCCTATTCTTGAAGTTCTCCACAGCCACCTTCAGTATCTTCTTGGCGCTCTCCCTAGCGTTGGCCTTATCGAACTCTATGTGAATTGCCCCCGGTACCTTCGTCTTAGGCTCCGTCGTTATTATCTTAGTGTGGTAGCATGAGGCTACATCGACTAGAGCTGGCATTATGCATTGGTAATCCACTATCACAGCTTCCAGAGCTCCTGTTATAATCGCGAGCTCCTGCTGGAGGAAGTTGCCGGCTATAGGAATTCCCAGCCTCATCAATACTTCATTACCAGTGCAGCACATTCCCACTACATTAATTCCCTCAGCTCCCACGCTCTTAGCTAGTTCAACCATCTCGGGATCCTTCGCAACTTCAGCTATCTGCATGGAGAGCAGCGGATTGTGGCCGTGGACCATCACGTTAACAGAATCCTCCCTGAGCACTCCAAGATTAGCCCAGACCTTTATGGGCTTGGGCGTCCCGAACATAACGTCGCTGAAGAGGGTGGCCATCATGGATCCGCTCCAACCGTCGGCCAGCGCTGCCCTGAGGCCCTGAGCTATCAGATTGAGCGGATCGGCATCCACTCCCATGTGGGTCCTATGCATGATCTCAGTTACCTCTCTATCTATAGCCCTAGGAGTTATTCCGAGTTTCCTCCATAGCTCCTTCCTCCTCTCAGGGGCATATGCGTTAAGGAACCTGAGAGGCGAATTATCCGGCTTACCGAACTCCATCTCGGCTATCTCCACGACCTCCTTGGCGACCTCCATGATGCTCTTTCCATCCGTCTTCACCCCGAGGGCTCTCGCTATACCCAATAACTTCTGCTCATCAGCTATCTTGTAATCCTTGGCCCATCCGTCCACTATCCCCCTGAACACCTCCACTATATCCCTAGCGTGATCGCTGTGAGATGCTGCACCAGCAGCCAGTGCCCTCATGAGGTTCCTAGCTACTATCGTATCGGCATCAGCACCGCATATACCCTTATCCGGGCCATAGCCGAATGGATCTATCCTGCAGGGACCCATGTTACAATTCCTGCAGCACACACCCAGCAATCCGAAGCCACATTGGGGCTGCTGCTTGAGGTACCTGTGCCAAGCGGTCTCTACACCCTCCCTATCAGCTTTCTCGAGTAGCGGTAGGACCGTCGGGTCTATCGATGCCTGCTCATAGAACTCCCTCTTAGTGGCCCTCAATATCCTCTCATAAACTCTCTCCTCCATAAGATCACCTCCCTATGAGAGAGGGGAAGCCGGAGGATGCTCTCTTGTAGATGACCCCTCCCTCCCCCATCCCTATTATTAGCTCGAGGGCCCTCCTCCTCTTCTCCTCCATCAGAAGCTCCTCAGCCCTGCCGAACCTGAGGGCCCCGGTGGGGCACGCCTCGACGCAGGCTGGCGGCAGCCCCACTCTGAACCTATCGACGCAGTGATCGCACTTGATCACCTTTCCGGCTCTACTGTAACTCGGATGACCGAATGGGCAAGCTAACAAGCATGTCCTGCAACCTATGCACTTGGAGGGATCCGAGATGACGAATCCCTCATCAGTCCTATGCATGGATCCCGTGGGGCACGCTTTGACGCACGGAGCGGGATCGCAGTGCATGCACCTCATGGGGACGTAAATACTATCGGCCACAACGACGCTCGTCCTGGGCTTAGGCCTGGGATCCTCAAAGATAGAAGCATAAAGGGACTTGCTCAAGGAGTGTTCAACTGCGCAAGCTATCTCGCAGCTCCTGCATCCGACGCAACGGGAGGGGTCTACGTATATCAAGAATTCCTCGAGGGGTTGGACCATGGGATCCCCCGGAATTTAAGGAATTCATAGAAAATAAGCATTCCGAATTTCAGATTTTCCTAAGCTCTAACCATCCAATTTTTCCATTAGGGAAAGACGGTATCTGTTAATAATTGATACCTTAAGCTCCCTATACCTCCTCACGAGCCCCTCGCACTCCGGCGTGAGCCTGACACCTCCCCTCAGGTATCCCCCCCTGGAGCTCGTGATCAAACGGAACCCCAGCACTCCCTCCATTCTCCTTATCCTCTTGAAGATAGATGATGGTGTCGCTCCAATAGTTCTCGCCGCCTGACTCAAACTCCCAAGCTCTTCTATGAGTGAGAGGAGCTCCAGATCCCTCTCATAAATTTCCTCCCCGTTCCCAGTTATCAACTTGATGGAGGGAACGAGCTCAAATTTCCTCCCCTCTCCCCTCTCGCAACTCTCATCCAGTATGCGAATCGCCTCCAGAGGAGGAGAGTTGAGCTGATCCATCGCATTAAACGGGCATCTACCCAATCTCCCCTCTGGGTCAAGGTAGAGGAGCTTGCACCCTATCTCGCACCTCGGACCCTCAATTATTTTGAACGGGAAGTCCCCTTTGAACGCTATCCTGACGTCATAAATGCCCATAAATTTTGCTACTTGTTTACCGAGCTCCAAATTCTCATCTAAACCCTCAACCTTTGGAATCCTGAATAGAGGAGGGGCTACCCATAGCTCCAGCCCCATATCCCTCGCGAACTCCAGGATCTGATTCAAATCATCCTTCGAGCCTCGAAGGAACATGAGCTTCAAGTCGGATCCATTTGAGATGAGGAACTTGAGGAATTCCTTTGATCCCCTGAGATCCCTTATTGAGGATGAAAAGATGAAAATCCTGCTCGCATTGAGGAGAGATTCCCAAGCTTTCCTATCCGATCTAGTCCTCGCGGGGACCAGGACAGTCGATTTGAGTCCCCTCTCAATGGGGGCACTTATCAGGGATGAAAGAGAGGGGTGAAGCAGGGGATCTGGGCAAGAGAAGTATACTTCGGGCTTGTATCCCTCCCCTATGAGTATATCCAGCAGGAGCTCCAGGGAGGACTCCCTGAGGTATGCCTCACGGATCTCCCCATTCCAATTACAGTGGGGGCAGCTTAAATAACACTTACCAACAGCCCTGACGATGAGCTCAACTTCCCTAGATGCTATTAACCCCAAGTTCCATCACCTCGGCTGAAAAAGTGCAGAAATCATTTCCAGCAGCGGCGCAGCTCTCCTCCACGAGGGGACCCGTCCTTATGCTGAAGACATCCTCAACTATCGCCGATAATATTCCGGCTACGAAATGACAGACCGGAGCATCGGCTCTCCTTCCCCTGGCCTCGAATGAATCCTTGACTGTGATCCTTATCTTACCTCCGATCAGCTCTATGCTCCTCACCTCTCCGAAGCCCAAGGTTGAGAATATATCGCAAGCTATCTCGAATATCCTCTTCCTAGTCAATTTGCCCTCCTTAATTATCTTCATGACTCCCTTCTGGTTGTGCTGCTTCATCATCCGGTAAGCTGAGTAATAGAGGACGGGCCTGAGGGCCTTCTCCCCCATGAGGGCCGATATGCCCGACATGAAATCAGCCCACCATCTCGTGGACATTATGATCACATCACGCAGGATAACTTCGGAGAATTCAGGCACGTCGACTCTGGCATAAAGGACGCCTTTCCTGTCAGACCAGTTCTTCACTTCCCTCAAATACATATTTGCTTATTGCTTTCAGCCCTTAAAAAGTTACTCTGCCATGGTGAATGGGACTATCTGTAAAAAATTGTGAAAGATTACTCCGCATCGCGAGGCGATCTCTAGCCTCGGTAATCACTTTATAATTTACCGACTCATCGCCCGGGGATCGCATGAAGGTAAAGCCTTTCCTAGTCGAGAGGTTCATGAGCTCCTACGAGCACTTGGCCAAATTCAACATAGCTGAGACTTGCGTCGCCCCATTCAAGCTGAGCGAACTCCTCAGCTTAATAGGTAAGGATTTGATGGAAGAGCTGAGGGATCTGGTCCTCGACTATGGCTATACTGAGGGCCTCCCCGAGCTCAGAGAGGGGATAGCTAAGCTGTACAGGAAGCTGGAACCGGATGAAATCCTAGTAACGAAAGGAGCTATAGATGCAAATTTCCAGGTATTCTACACATTATTGGAACCTGGAGGTAAAGTAGTATCCATTTTCCCCGCCTATCAGCAGCTCTACAGCGCGCCTGAATCCCTGGGAGCGGAAGTAGATCTCCTGGAGCTGAAGGAGGAGGAATCTTGGCTCCCGGATCTAGAAGAACTCGAGAGGAAGGTGGATGAGAGGACTAAGCTCGTAGTGATAAATAATCCGCACAATCCAACCGGCAGCCTGATAGATGAGAAGACCCTAAGGGAGATAATAAGGATAGTGGAGGATTCTGGCTCCCGCCTCCTCTGCGATGAATCTTATCATGGCCTCTTCTTGGATGGAAGCTCAGTGCCATCAGCCGCGGACCTCAGCGAGAGAGCTGTGGTGACGAGGTCCTTCTCGAAGCCCCTCTCCCTGACTGGCCTGAGGCTTGGGTGGATAGCGACCAGGGACAGGGAGCTGATAGAGGAGATAAAGCTCAGGAGGGATTACATGTCGATAAGCAACAGCGTCTTAGTTGAGAGGATAGCTGCGGAAGCTATGAAGAATGTCGAGAGGATATATGAGAGGAGCCTCCAAATTCTGAGGAGGAACCTATCCTCACTCAGGCAGCTGATAGAGAGCAGGGACTACCTTCACTGGGTCCCGCCTAGGGCCGGGAGCGTGGCCTTCCCCGGATACGATCTGGATATTAGATCTGAGGAGCTCGCTTTAAGGCTCCTGAAGGAGAAGGGAACTTTCTTAGTACCAGGGTCCTGCTTCGGCATAGAGAGGCACTTGAGGATAGGCTTCGGGGCGAGGCCCGAGGTCTTCGAGGAGGGAGTGAGGAGGCTGGGCGAATTCCTGGATTCCATCTCTAAGGTGGGTAAATGAAAATATTCAAGCTATCAGCGATAACATCGCTATTCAACGCAGGCTTCTACCTGGCTACTTCACTGATAGTCCTCTATTTCAGTGATATAGGCATGCCAGAATTCCTGATAGGGCTCGCTATGACGCTGGCCCGATTGAGCTACGGCTTAGCCTCCATGTTCTCGGGCGCTATGGCCGATAGGGTGGGAAGGTATTACCCTATGCTAATCGGCTTCATCCTCGGAGCACTATCCATGCTCTTCCTCTCCCTCCTCAGATCCCAGTATATGGCGATCACCATGGTGATACTAGCTTGGGTGGCTTACTCCATCTACAGCCCAGCAGCTCTAGCCTTAGTATCAGAGGTCTCCCGGGGGACCGCTACATCTTACGGTTGGTATTACTTCTTCCTGACGGCGGGCCAGATAGTGGGCCAGGCTCTCTCGGGCAATATAATAAAGTTAGGAGGTTATGGGGCAGCTTTCGTATCCGGTGGAGCCTTGAGCTTGATCTCAGCAGCGCTGACTTGGCTCTGGTTCAGGGATGAGGAAGCTAAGGTGAGCGTGAACTTGCTGGAGGACCTGAGGAAGGGAGTCAGCATACTATTCAGGAACAGATATCTGAGCTATTTAGCTGTAGCACTCTCCCTCCACGGGATAGGGTTCACGATGTCCTTCACTTTCATACCCCTAGTGGCGAGGCTGGATCAGGGGATGAGCGAGCCCCAGATAGGATTCGCCCTATCCCTCTGGAGCTTCGGGAATCTCATCGCCACCGTCCCATTGGGGAGGGTTACCGATAGGATAGGGGGGGAGGGAGATGCTCATATACCATTTAGCAGCTTCCTCAGCTGTCTGGTGGATTTACCCATTCCTGAAGGATGAGATGCTGATATACGCTTTAATGCTCATTCAGGGATTTGTCGGGGCTATGGATCTTCCGGCTAGGAGGTTATTGCTCGTAGGAATATCTGAGAGGGAAGTAGCAACAGCTATAGGCTCCCTGGACTCTATAACATTCATTCTAAGCTCCCTGGGGAATTTTATGGCCGGCCTAACTTGGTACATGGGGCACTGGGCTCCCTTCGTCATCGGCTGCTTGATAAACACACTGGGCTTACTGATACTGCTCAAAATGGGGTGAAGCAGCTTACTCATCTTAATGATTATAAATGAAAGCTCCGAGAGGTCCCGATGGATCCAGTGGCCTCTCTGCTAATGCTGCTGATGGGCACCATAGCGGGGTTCTTCGGCGCCGTCCTCGGGATAGGAGGCGGGGTCATCATAATACCCTGCTTAGTCATGTTCTTCGGCTTCAGCATAAAGGAAGCGGTAGCCGTGAGTGTAGTTAGCGTGGTCGCGACTAGCATAGCGGGGGCATCCAGATATGTGGATCAGAGGATGACTAACGTGAGGCTAGGGATGTTCCTCGAGACAGCGACAACAGCAGGGGCTGTTTCCGGAGCCCTTCTGACTATTAAAATGCCATCCTCTCTCCTATATTTGATGATGGGGCTCCTCCTGATATACCTATCTATATCGCAGATATCGACGAGGAGGAGGGAGGAGGAGAAGCTTAGGAAGGATCTCTTCCTCGGGGAAGAGGATGGGATAGCGAGGAAACTGGGACTCTCTAACAGCTATCCGGATTTAGCTGAAGGGAAGGAGGTAAAATACACTGTGGTGAGAACTAAATCTGGATTAATAGCTTCTTACTTAGCTGGCATTATTTCAGCGATGCTGGGGCTGGGAGGGGGGATAATAAAAGTGCCTATAATGAATCAATTGATGAACGTGCCTATGAAAGCTGCCGTAGCCACTAGCAAGTTCATGATAGGGGTGACGGCATCCACGGGGGCCCTACTCTACCTAGCTTACGGGCTAGTCAATGGCGAAGCTGTGGCTCCAGTAGCGGTGGGCGTTATGATAGGAGCAACTGCAGGGACTTATGTCATGAATAGGATGAAAGCTAGTTTCATAAAGCTGACATTCGGCTTATTGCTTCTTTACTTCGCTTACAATATGATCTTGAGGGGTATATATGGAAGTTGAGAGAGCAGTCTACCTCACGCTCACAGCAGGTATGATAATGAGCTTCTCCCTCCTCTCCATAGGCATCTTACTGGACCTGCTGGGAGTGAAAATTTACTCTACTTTCATCCTAGCCGGGACACTCATCTTGGTCCTGACCCCTATGGCCAGAGTAGTAGCTGCTATCATTGCTTTCTCTTCATCTAGGGAGTTTCATAACGCAGCTGTCGCCACGATAGTCCTATTCTTCATGATACTGGGCATCCTCTTTGGATTTGTCCTCAGGATAATACCCTCAGGCTAGGAGCGACTCGCAGTATCCCCAGGTGGACCATGCGATAATATTATTTGGCATAATTCAAATGCCCATGATGAGCGAGAAGCCCTCGGCTGAGCTGAGAGGGAGGAAAGCATTGAATGAAATCTTACTTGGGATTTTGAATTACAGGAGAGAGAAAATCAAGAGAGCATTGGAAGAGCTGAGGAAAATAGAGCTAGACTCCTCTTATGAGGAGGTGAAGCTGAAATTAAGGCTAGAGGGATCCTGATAGATATGGGCAGAGGAGCTACCTCGCTACATTTCCGTAGCAACTCTAACTAGTTCATCAGGGGAAGTCCGATCCAATTAAAGCAGTTGTGGAGGAGATATTTGGAATCATACCACTCGATAATGAGGTGACAGGGACTCCTATCCTCTGGAGAGAGGGGTAAAGGGGAGACTATGGATGAGAGAGCTCCTCATAGGCGCTACTTCCATCTCTAGGACCCCCTCTGGACGAAGGATGAGGAGCGCTTCTCAAAGTTGAAGGGGAGAGGTCCGGTCCTCTGGACTAAATGACTCAGCTCCAGAGTCAGCTTTTATAATATAACTAATTATCTCTTAACTATTTCCTCGTATATACGATAATATATTTCCGATACTTTCCTTGAATCGAATTCCTTCACCCTCTCATGCGCGACCTTCACTAAGCTCTCCCTGAAGCTACTCTCTCCCACCTTCCTTATCTGCTCTATAGCCTCATCCTCCCCTCCGAATAGCAACATAGAATCAGGGACTTCCTCCAGTAGGGCCCTGAGAGGGGGTATATCTCTAGCTATGACTGGGCATTTACTTGCCCAAGCTTCCAGAATTGTGCTCGGCATCCCTTCCTGTCTCGAGGTTATCACTAAAGCTCTCGCTCTCTTCATCATAGCGACGACATCCTCTCTAGGGACCCTCTTATGGGTCAAGAATTCCGTATCCTCTCTTAATGGGCCTAAAGCTACTGATTTAATTCCTAACTCCTTAAAAGCTAGCTCAGCGATCCTCCTGAACATAGGATAGTCCTTCGCCGGGCTATCCCTGCCCACGAAGAGTATGTCATAAGCTCCCGCGGGGGCTATGGAATCGACCCACTTGAGATCTATCATATTGGGGACCCAGGTCCATCCCCTGACCCTGGCCCAGTAAGGGGAGACGGTAGTTATGACATCAGCTTTCCTCATCTCCCTATTCACGTACCATATTATGGGCTCTGAAATTGGCCCGTACAAGACCCTGAGCTCGGTCTCGTGGTCCCCATGTACTGTCAGGAGCTTCCCGTAACCCTCTCTGAAGAGCCCCGCTAGCTTAGGTTGATGTATGTGCATCACATCCACGCTACTCGGGACTTCCCTCATGAGGCATCTGAAGTAGAAGGAAGCGCTCCTCAGCATAGGCAGATTCAAGAAGCCGACTCTAGTGGCATCCCATATCTCGAAATTCACCCTCCCAGAGAGAGCCTCATAGAGCTGTTTGACGTGTTGCCCGCTCCCACTAGCCCCACCGAATGTCGGATTGATGAGGAGCACGCCTAACATTCGGGTTGCGAGAACCTCTAATCTATAAAGTTAACCACGGAGTCCCTCGGGGAGCCCTCTCCCTCAGCTTCTGCGGAGATGCTAAGGGTGAAGGCATGCTACTCAGTTATAAAGAACTCCTCGCTAATTTAGAGGATCTCATCGAATTTTCCTTTAAGCGTGAAGCTTCCTTCCAATCGAATCGGAATATAGTTATGCTCTCTCCTCAACTTCAAATCTTCGCTTCAGCGATTCGATAAAGCTGAAAACGGCTTGGAATTTCTAGCAGCTACCACAGTATCTCTATTCCCATCATAGAGGCCACATATCTCAGATCATCATCCCCGCTCACTATAGGGGCTTTCTCCCTCAAAGAAACGAGGAGAATCGAGGCATCAACCAAGCTCAACCGATTATCTTTGAAATTTGATTGTTGAAGTATTCTATCACCCTCATATTTCAACTTGGCCATCTCTATGTAATCCTCCGCCTTGAAATTGACCACCCTGAAATAACCGAGGACGAAGCCCTTGACCTCACTATCGCTCTTAAATGGTATTCTACCGCGGAGCCACTGAAGAAAGAACTCATATGCAACTGTAGATGGCAAAATTCCCTCTTTTCTTCCGTATCTTACATCCAAGAGAGCTCTCTCTGCCTTTTCAGTTAGTTCCCCGAAGATCATCGCCATCAGGGCGTAGGTATCGATGACTACTCTCTCCATCTGCTCAACCTCTCCTCCCTAGCTCTCTCATCCTCATCAAGTTCCCTCTCCACCTCCTCAGCGCTTCCCTTACTGGAGCCCCATATCCTCTCCCACAGATCGAGGGGCCTCAGGACGAGCTCCCCATCCCTAGCTTCGATTAGGAGGAGCATCCCCTCTTTTATCCCAGCCCTCTCCCTCACCCCCTTCGGGATTGCTATTATCCCCTTCTTGTGGACCTTGACTACGCTCATAAGTTTATCCAAAAGGTTAAACTTATAAGTTTAGCTCAATCTCCCGTCGAAGATTCCCATCACTCAGTCATCTCTAGATAAACTGAAGCAGTATCCGAAATTATTGATGGGTTCCAAAGCCTCTTCATGCCTCGGATCATTCTGGATATTTGGAGAGGATGGTATCATGGCCCAGTGCCCATATCAAGTATCCCTCTTCAAACCTCCCCTGACTACATCAAGGGCTACATCCTTGAAGAATGCAGGCATTCTTCTGGCGAAGAAGCTAGTTCCGGGAAGATATCCCTTCCGGAGGAATTCTCTAGTGCTCCCACAAACTAATGAACTTCTGGATCTTTCAAGACCCCAGAAACTCTTTACTAAATTGTCCAATTAAAAGTTAAGCATTATCTAAATTGTCGATGACTGAGCAGATACGAGAATTACTCCCCAGAGTTGCTACAACTTTTTTATATAGCTATCGCTTCTTCTATCTCCTCTCCCAGCACCAGCTTTATCCCGTGCCTCTTCGCCAGATCCTCGAGCCTTCTCGATACTCCAGGTGCCGGCCTAGCGACGGATAATACCACGAGCATCGGCCTCTTCCCATACCTCTTCTCCACAATTTCCACGCGTTTTAACAGCTTCTCTACCTCTTTCTCAGCTTCTTCCGTGCTTTCTATGCTAATCGTGGCCTCTCCAACGACCAGAGGATCCTCGCAGAACATGTTTATCTCGACAGCCTCACCATCATGCACAAGTACCTTCCTCTCGATTCTTGCATCAGGATATCCCAGTTCCTCGAGCAAAACCTCAAGAAAGGATGCAGAATGATCCTCAAATGTTACCCTGAGCGCTCTGCCCAGATCGCCAAATCCTACGCGTATGTACTTTCTCATCCTGTTGTAGTCGATCCTGATCAGCCTCACCTCCTCCCATATCTTTTTTATCTCCTCCCATATCTTGTTTTGACCTTCCTCAAGTTTTTCAAGCCTCTTCAGTATTTCGGATAATCCCAGAAAACCTGCTACAGTATAGCGAAACTCTTCATCCCTCTCAAGCAGTTCGATGAACTCCTTCTTCAGCTTCTCGGACATCCTGAGAAAGAGATGATACTCAATTTAAATATTGCTCATTCGCTCCTGTAAGGGATACTGGGATCGATCTTACACTACTTAGCGTTCAATTATCACTCTGAAAGAGGGTTCGATCTCCTTTATCAACGAGAAGTCCTCATCCAAGGTTACTAGCTCCTCATCCCTATTGAGACATACGGCTGCGATCAGGAGATCTGATGCCCCCATAGGCTTCCCCAAGACCCTTAACTTCTCCTGAAGGGAGGAGGCCCTAAGTTGATCTCTTATACTCAAGAAGTATATTCTTCCCCGAAACCCCTCGTAATTCCTGATCGGAGGATACTCCACTAAGGTGATTGAGGTTATATTCTCCTCTATCCTTTCCCCTCTTCTTGCTCTAACTATCACGGAGGATGTATCTAGGATCAAAGGCCCACCTCCCTGAGCTTCCCTAACCTCCTCCTCTCCCTATCCTTCACCTTAGCCTGGAGTTCCTCCTCACTTATGGGCACCTCTCTCTCCTCAAAAAGCTCAATACTTTCTATTTCCATCAAAAGGGAGAGTTCCTCCCTACTTAATCCCTCTTCCTCTGCCTTAATTGCGAGTATCTCCTTTACTATGGCCCTCCTCGCTACCTCAGACCAGTTCACCGCGCTGTACTTCTTCATCAATTTGTAGAGCCAGTCCGGGATGCTCAGAGTTATGTTCGCCATGTGTGAATTATGTGAGTTATGTGAATAAAAAAGTATCGATTGGCTGAATTGAAAACTTGTTGTTAACATAAATATACCGTTATTTGAGATCTATATCGATCTCTCAGTGAAATGATAGAATCTACCTAAATAGGCCCGTTAGTTCAATCAAGCTTTTTATCCTCAGCCCTCACCTGCCCTTATGGCTGAGTTGATATATCAGGCAGATTGCTACGTCACGGATTTCGAGGCTAGGGTTACGAGAGTCGAGGGGAACAAGCTATTCCTGGATAGGACAGCGTTCCATCCGACCTCGGGAGGCGTCGCTAATGACACCGGATTCATAGAGTCCAGCTCGGGTAGGTGGAATGTGATCGATGTAATTGAGGAGGGAGATGTGGCCCATATACTCGATTCCAAACCAGATTTGAGCGTGGGAGATATAGTTAGGGGGCGCGTAGATTGGGATAGGAGGTACAGGCTCATGAGACTCCACACAGCAGATCACATACTGACAGCTATACTCTACAGGGAGAAGGGAGCTCTCGTGACTGGAGGCCATATAGATCCGGAGTACGCGAAATCCGATTTCAGCTTGGAGAGAGGGGAGAGGGAGGTCTTCGAGGAAGCCATAAAGAAGGTGAATGAGATAGCTTCATCCGGGATAGAGGTGAAGATATACTTCCTTCCGAGGGAGGAGGCGATGAAGATACCTGGGATAGTGAAGCTAGCTGCTAAAATGCCCCCAAATCTGGAGAAACTGAGGATCGTTGAGATACCTGGCATCGATATACAAGCTGATGGGGGGCCCCACGTGAGGAACACGAGGGAGATAGGGGAAGTTAAGCTCCTGAAGGTGGAGAACAAAGGGAAGGGGAAGAAGAGGGTTTACTTCACGGTCCCTTAATTTCAGCTCATCGAGTGAGCTTCTCAGACCAAGAAGGAATCCAGGTTGGATTCCCTCCTCTCCCTAACTTCCCTGTATATTATGTTGAGGAGCTCCTCCCACGCAACCTCACCTTTCACCCACTTCAGCAGCTCATCGGTCCTCCTGGACATTAGCTCCAGGAAGCTCCTCCAGTCGATAATCCCCCTAACTTCCCTGTATATGTAGCTCTGAAGCTTGTTCCCGTACCATACAGCCAGCTTTTCATCCATCACCTCCATCATCCTCTTTATCTCATCCTTTATCTCGATGGGTTCCGGTAGCATCAATATTTCCCCGATGGGGAACTTAAAAACATCGAAGATGTGCATGGCCTATCGATTCCCTCAGTCTCGCTGATCATACCATTAATACGCTCTCGACTCCTGAGTACTCAGGGGATCTCAAGAGCAATCTATCATCAAAACTCCGCAGAATTCAGCTCGTCAATATTTTCAAAAATTCTTCCACTCGTACCTTGAAGTTGAAGGGCTCTGGGAGATCCTCCCTCACCCCGACCCTCCTAGATCTGATTATTATGCTAGTATCAACGCTCAGCCCACGCCTAAGCTGCAGTTCTCCATCGTAACTGCATAAGAAAGCCTTATGATAGCTCTTATCCACACCCAAATATTTTGTGACGCGTCCGGGTCCGGATATAGGCTTCGAGGGCTTGAATGCCACGGGATCTATGGGGATTATCCCCCTTATCAGCACAGCCCCCAGCTCCCCATCCTCGTGAGCGACTATGTTGAGGAGCCACTGCCTGTGGACTCCGTAAACTAGGGCTGTGCAAGGTTCACTCCCCATAGTCCTAGCTAGATCACCTCCCTTCCTAGCCCTGGATGCCGGATCCTCGGGGCCGAAGTAAGGCTCTACCTCGATTACTATGCCCGCAGCTTCCCTCCTCCTGTTCAGGATGACTTTGCCGAGCAGATCCATCGCGACTATATCTGGCCTCCTCCGGAAGAAGTCCCGCTCGAGGACATCCCTCATGAGATCCCCGAGCTATTGCACCTGGCTCTTTAAAGTGGATGCTCGGGGGCACTTCAACTGGCGGGAGGAGATAAAGCTATTATAGTTAGCTTCGAATATCCCCGATGGATAGGCTCTCGACTGGTATAAGGAAGCTGGATGAGATGCTGGAAGGCGGTATACCCAGGGGGTTCCTCGTCGCTATCACTGGAGAGCCCGGGACAGGGAAATCGATACTCTGTCAGCATTTCGCGTGGCGGGGATATGAGGAGGGGGATAAGGTCATATACGTGACTACGGAGGAATCGAGGAACTCGATATTAGAGCAAGCTGAACTCCTGGGTATGGACATCAAGAAGGGGGTTGAGGAGGGCAAGGTAATAGTGATAGATGCCCTCCTCGCTACCGATGAGTGGAGCCTGACTTCCCTCGATCCGGAGGCATTAGTCCAGAAGGTAATAGATGCGAAGAAGAAGCTGGGATATGGGAGGGCCAGGCTCATAATAGATTCCCTGAGCGCTTTCTGGTTGGATAAGCCAGCTATGGCGAGGAAGTACAGTTATTACATAAAGAAGGTCTTCAGTAAGTGGGATTTCACTATATTAGCCACTTCTCAATACGCTATATCCACTTCTGAGGCATTCGGTTTCGGGATAGAGCATATAGCGGATGGCATAATAAGGTTCAGGAGGTCCGTCAAGGGAGGGAGGCTGAGGAGGTTCCTCATGATAGAGAAGATGAGGCAGACCGATCACGATCTCAGGATGTACGAGATAGAGATAATTCCGGGGAAGGGGATGGAGATAATAGGGCCGGCTGAATTCTCCAAGGAGGATTATGCCCTCCCAAAGAAGGTAATGGAGAGGATAGCTGAAGCCAGGAGGAAGAGCGAGTCCGAGGTGCCGTAATGCATACAATAGATCACTTCTCGAGGGCCGATGTCAGGGAAGCTTTGATAGATTTCCTCAGGGGGAGATGGGTCTCAGTTCAGGCTGAGAGCGGGTTCAGGAGGTACTTGAATGGGAAGCCCTTGAGGGTGAGGGACGAGCTGGAGCTAGATAACCTCCTCCGCTCCTTAAGGCCCAGGACCCTCTATGGAACGGTAGAGATATATGGGAGGATAGAGAGCAGGGAGGACGTCTACGATGAGGGGAATGTCGTATCCGTAACGCCCACTTGGGATATAGATAGCGAGATAGGGAACTGGAGGGCTACTGTGGAGGTGATAAGGGAGATAGTAAACTTCCTGAATGGAGAGGGATTGAGGAACTCTGTATTCATAATCTGGAGTGGGAATGGGGCTCATGTGCACATACATCCTCTATCAATATCCAAGAAAGCCAACCCGCTCGATATAGCATGGTCCATCACTGAGTTCGTCAGGCTGAAGTTGGAATCCAAAGTGGAGGAGATCAGAAGGAAGTATAATGCTGAGAAATTAATTCTCGCGAACGAGATAATGCCAAGGAGAGTTTTCACAGCTCCTCTCTGCTTCCACAGGAAGCTGGATGTTGTCACAGTCCCTATACTCCCTGAAGATCTGGATGATTTCGATATAAGCTGGACCTCGCCCGGGAACTTCAAGTTCTCGCGTGACTGGAACAGGTTCTCCGAGGGGGAGGCGGATGCCCTAGCTGAGAGGGCTTACGAATCGATCGGAGGTTATCCCATAATGGGTAAGAGGAGGAGGAAGGGGAAGAAGCTCGAGGAAATGCTCTGGTTCAATGATTCTCCAGATTCTCAGGTTTAATTACTCGATCCTTTGAGCCGACTTTATGGATATTCTGAGAGCGCTTACATGAAGCAACGCCGACAAGTTTTTATGAATTCTCAGCTAGGAAGGGGGGTGATCCCTCTGCTCTCCTACTTCCTGCTGCCAGTCTACGCGCTGCTATCATTACTCAGGATGATCATCGCATACCTCTTCTCCCTCATTTTCTCTCTTTCCATCGGCATACTGGCTGCAAAGAATGAGAAAGCTGAGCACATAATAATACCTCTCCTAGATGTGCTCCAGAGCGTTCCCATACTCAGCTTCCTCCCTATCGCCATAATATTCTTCATAAACCTCTTCGGTCCCTATATAGGTGCGGAGATCTCCTCAATTTTCCTCATATTCACATCTCAAGTGTGGAACATGACTTTCGGAGTGTACGAAGCTGTGAAGCTCATACCGAGGGATCTGGAGGAAATGGTGCGCGTATACGGAATAGGGAAGTTCCTTTACTTGAGGAAAATACTCTTGCCGGCTACTATGACGAAGCTCATCTATAACTCGGCTATGTCCTGGGGAGGGGGGTGGTTCTTCCTCTATGCATCTGAGATCATATCATTGGGCAATGCCCAGATACCGCTTCCAGGTATTGGAAGCCTTCTCGCCTTATCCCTCGCGGAATCACCCCCTAGGATCGATATCGCCATCCTATCGGTCCTGATAACGATGTTCCTCGTCTCCTTCACATACTTATTCATCTGGAGACCTCTCATGGAATGGAGCGAGAACTTCAAGTACGAGTATTCAGCAGGTGAGATCAAGAGAAAGAGAGTATTCGAGATCCCGAAGGTGAGGATACCCCCCTTCCTCTATAGATCATTCTTCCGCTCTCTCAGATATATTTTGAGGTTCCCTATAAGGAATTATGTAGCGGGATTCGTCAGTTTCGTGGAGAGAAGGGCTGGGATTATAAAGAAGGGCTCTTTCCTCCTCCTGATTTTATTTATCGCATATTCAGCGATGAAGATAGCTCCGCATATTACACTGGAAATACCTTCCTCCGAGTACATGGGGGAGCCCGATCTGATACTTATAGCATCTCTGAACTCCATCAGGAGGGTCTTGACGGTCCTCCTGATCTCCCTCTCCTGGACGATACCGGTATCCCTCCTCCTGGGCAGGGGAAGGCATTGGGATGAGTTCATGCTGCTATTCGAGATAGCCGCCTCCTTCCCTATCCCGGTGCTCTGGCCCTTCCTAGTCGAGTATATAGTGCTTCCCCTGGGGGATGAGGGGTTCGAGATAGCTGTGATAATGCTAGCTCTACTCGGGGCTCAGTTCTACGTTTTGTTCAACTCCCTGGCCGGCGTTAAGTCTATATCATCGGATCTAGAGGAGATGAGGAAGGTCTTCCTAATAAGGGGCTCCCTCTACCTGAGGAAGTTGGTGATCCCGGGCATGTTCCCCTCCATAGTCACTGGCTTGATAACTGCGTGGGGCGGCGCATGGAATTCCCTCATAGTAGCAGAGTACATAAAAGTGGGGAATGAGGTCTTCCCGAGTAAGAGGGCTCAATATGGTTTGGGGACTCTGCTGAGTATCGCTGCCTGGGATAAAGGTGATATATCATCCGTTATCTTCATAACAGCTGTTCTAACGCTGATCGTGATAACGGTAAACAGGACCTTCTGGAGGTCCCTGTACGATTACTCAGCTAAGTTCAGGGTGGAATGATGCTGGAGGTCGATAGGGTATCGAAGTACTTCATCTCCAATAAGAGCAAGCTCGAGGTGATAAGGGAGATCAGCTTCTCACTGAGAGAGGGGGAGTTCGTCTCCATAGTCGGGCCCAGCGGCTGTGGAAAGTCGACTCTCCTCAGGATGATAGCGGGAATAGAGAGGCCGAGCTCAGGTAGGATAATCTTCTATGGGAAGGAGATAAACTCCCCAGACCCTAGGATATCCATGGTCTTTCAGAGCTTCGCCCTAGTCCCGTGGCTCAAGGTAATAGAGCAAGTTGAGCTCCCGCTTAGAGCTAGGGGAATAGAAAATGCTAGAGAAGTTGCCAGGAAGTGGCTAAGCCTCGTTGGATTGTCAGAGTTCGAGGAATTCCTTCCAAAGGAATTATCAGGCGGGATGAGGCAGAGGGTCGGGATAGCGAGGGCTCTAGCAGTTGAACCAAACCTTCTTTTGATGGACGAGCCCTTCTCATTTCTCGATGAGCTTACAGCCGATACCCTGAGGCATGAGATACTTGAGCTGTGGAAGAGCGCCCCTAACCTTAAGTCCATACTCATGGTGACTCACAATATAGAGGAGGCTGTCCTCATGTCCGATAGGATAGTGGTCCTCTCGAGAAGGCCATCCACAGTCCTGAGGGTTGTGGATATAGATACCCCGAGGCCGAGGAATAGGAGGGATGAGCAGTTCTACGGTAAGGTGGATGAGATATACAGCCTCCTCCCACAGTAATATTAATATTTAAGTGATGGTGATAGGAAAGCAGATCCGCGTGGAGACGGTATCCTACTCCAGGTTGCTGGGCCTCCTGAGACTTCTGATGGATCTGGGTGGGAGGGCTGATATCGCGAGGATATCAGAGGAGACGGACATACATGCTGATGAAATACTCCCTCTTCTAACTTTCTCCGAGATGATGGGCTTGATCTCTATCGAAAACGGTGATGCAGAGCTTACGGAATCAGGGATTAACTTCCTGAGGCAGGGGCATGCGGAAAGGGCGAAATACGTGAGGAGCAAATTAATGGAGCTGGAGATCTTTAAAGAGATATTGGATGAGCTTAAGAAAAGGGGAAGTCTTGAGAAAGAGGATGTCATGGAGATAATGATATCTAAGGGGGGATTTTGCTATCAAAGTAATTTAGAGGAGGAGCTCAACTACCTCATCTACTGGGGGGTCTACTCTGGCCTAATAGAGTACGATAGAGAGGAAAAACTGATAAAGTTGGGGAAGATCGATTAAAATATGTAGCCTCTGTACTTCGGAGGTTCCGTTATACTTCGTCACGCCCCTCATAGTCCTCCTGAGAAAGATCCAGCCTGCTTCCGATATTCCTCTGGAGAATAATGATAAATAGTTGAAGGCCTTAAGGAGATCCTCAGGAGACTAGATAGGCATGAGGAACAGCTCGTGAAGCTGAGGGAGGATATGCTCAGGGGATTCGATCTTAAGGAGGATATCCGCTTTGGGTGCGATGTGAGGGATTCAGACTGAGGAGGCATTCAGAGAAGGGCTGAAGGGGATACTCGAGAAGGAGTTCGGGGTCAAGGTGGTAGAGGGATGAGGAAGGTATTGTTTATGAGCATCCCAGTGAGATTGAAGTCGATTTGGCCGTTAAAGATGGAAGGATAATGCTCATAGAAGTCTCATGCGAGGGCATCCGATGTCCTCATCTTCATGAGGAAGGCGGAATTCTACAGTAGGGGAACTGGAGTGAAGGCCGATAGAATGATAATAGTGACCCCTCATGCTGATGAGAGGCCCTCAAAACAGTTGAGGAATTCGGGATCGAGATATACACGAGAGTTCGAGGTCCTTCGTTTTTAGTCCTATTAATGCAGAGTATCGGAAGTACTTAGTTAGGTGATACTTTGGAGAAGATAGAGATAAAGCCAGTGGACCTCGAATTAACTCTCTATCCTTCATTTACACTCTCACTTTTCGATAGATCGAATGAGACTTATGTGAAAGTAGCGGGGATGAAGAAAGGATGCAGAATGAGAGTTGATGGGAGATTCTTGCTGACGGAGTGCGAGGAAGCATTATATTGGAGCGGAGCTTGGTTTATGGATATCCTGGATTCAGAGGAGACGGGATTGCCCTGGCTCGTAGATCTACTCAGAGCACAGTACCCAAATCTGGGGCTCTCCGTAGATCCTCAAGATCCGCTCCACATAATGATCCCGATTTTCCTCTCTCAATCCACTAATTATCACGGGAACGTGATTAAGTGGTCCAGAAAGATCTGGGAGATGACAGACGACCCATTTGAAGCTGCAGAAATTGCTCCAAGGGTGGCTGGGAGTTATCAATTGAGGAGGCTCAGGGAATCTTTCCCCTGTATAGCATCAGCTATGAGCGAGGATATATGGACGACTAGGAGGGGAATCTTGAGGTGTAAGTACTGCGGGCCTAAGGTAGCTGATGCATTCCTCCTCTTCGGGATGGCTGATACTACATCAGTCCCAGTCGACAGGCACTTCATATCTATGGTTAGGAAACTCGATCTCTGGGACTTCGAACTCCCTAAGAGGAGTATGTGCGTCAATTATGATTGTCGCGACTGTCCCGCAAATGAGTGCGTGAGGATGCTCGCATCTAGATCATTAGGAAGGCTAGCTGGATGGGTCCAAACAGTATTCTACCTCCATGAGAAGCTGTATTGCTCGAAGAAATTGTGCAGAGAGTGTCTGCTCAGGTCTGAATGCGTTATGAGGTCGGATTAGCTATCAAATAACGTCCAGAGGGATTCCTCATTAACTCCTCCATCACCTGATTCAATGCGTATAGCAAGATTCTATCGAGATGCTCGTCTAAACAATGCGATCCCATCTTTCCCTAATCCCATAAATAGCTCTCTGATCCCTTTTCCTCCCAATAGCTCCTCCCCCGGAATCCTTCCGCTAGAGAGTGTAGGGAGCTTCTGAGGCCCTCTAATATAAAGAGTTTTTATACTAATATTACTAATATTAAAGCTTCAAAAATTTATTATAAAGGATTCATCGGTAGATTTTTACACTAGATATATTCTCATATATTCTAATTATCTCCCTCTCATTCAACGTGCCATCCCGCTGACCTCTATGATCATAGAACCGCTCTTGAAAAGCGTCCCCTGAAGCGATTCATCTATCTTGAATTTAATGAACTGATCCCCCGTCCTCGTTATAGAACCTATCTTTAATATATTAGTCACCGCTTCATCCATATTAAATCCATCTATAAATTTGTTTATGAAGTAAACGCTCTTACCATCCCTCGCGCACCCCAGTTCTACTAGCGGTTGCTCTATCTCGGGAGCAACGCCTCTCCCGCATACGCCGCAATTCTCGTCCCTCTTCAGTTCCAGCAAGTTGAAATCCATGCTCCTAAGATCTATGAAGAGGAGCTTGCCCTTCAAGCTCGGTTCCCCGCTCACGATGAGCTTAGTAGCTTCAGATACAGCTATCGCAGATGTGATGAAAGTGATGCTAGGGTGGACGCCGACGACAGCGCATCTCGGCAGGAACTCATCCTGGAGCCCGGAGTAGAAGCATTCTAGACATGGGGTCTCCCCAGGGATTATCGTGCTCACGATACCGAACATCTCGACAGCTGCTGAGAATATGTAAGGTTTCCCCATCCTTAAAGCTGCTCTATTGATTATGTACCGCGTCCTGATATTATCCAAGCCATCTATTATGAGATCGACATCCTCTATGAGCTTATCTATGTTTTCATTCAGGATGGGGGTTGCGATAGCATCTATCTCCACATCAGGATTCATCTTATTCAGGGAAGTCTTAGCAGCTTCTACCTTCGGTAATCCGACGTCTTCTAAGTTGAAGAGGACCTGCCTGTGCAGATCGGTCCCAGAAACTATATCCCTATCAACTATCCTGATGAACCCGATGCCCATCCTCGTTAACAGGAGGGCTGCAGGTGTCCCCAGCCCGCCCATCCCTAGTATCGCTACTCTGGAGCTCTTAAGCCTCTCCTGGCCCCTCAAACCTATATCTCTGAGTACCAACTGCCTAGCGTAACGGTCTATCTCATCCTCCGTTAACAAGATCTCCCCCAATTAGCTGAAGCTCCTTATTTTTAACTATTGTTAAGATCAAGCCTTCATCAACAGCCATCCTACCTTCGTCTTTATGAGTATGTATTCTCCATTCATTTTCCTCCCTTTTGCTAAAAACTTTATCTTATTTTCCGTCCTCTCCAGCAATTCATACTCGCCGGAGTCCCATATCTTCACCTCACCGGCTCCGTACATCCCCTCCGGTATCCTGCCCTCGAAATCTATGTAGGAGAGATCGTGGTCCTCAGTCTCTATGGCCAGCCTCTTGACTCCCCTCTTCTCGGGGACGCCCTTGGGCAGGGCCCAGGATTTCAGAACATTATCCATCTCCAGCCTCAAGTCCCAGTGGAGCCTCCTAGCGTGATGCTCCTGTACGACGAACCTGGGCATGAGCTTACTTGACTCTAGCTAATAATACCATTCGCTAGAAAAGCTTATATAGGGGCATTTCCCGGAGCCGTATGGTCGATTCAGTTCCTCGACTCGAGTAAGCAGACACTAGCCGTCATAGGGGCTGGTAAGATAGGGACAGCTATTTTGAGAGCATTGAAGGATGAATGGAACGTTATAGGGACTGGAAGGAGCGATGAGACAATAGAGAGGGTGAGGAGAGTAGGGGCCATAGCTACTAAGGATAATTCGATGGCCTGCAGGATAGCAGACGTAGTAATCCTCTCAGTGAAGCCCTCTCATCTCAGGGACCTCCTCCCCCTATCGAGGCATCTGGAGGGGAAGCTAGTGATCTCAGTCCTAGCTGGAGTGAGGACGTCCACGCTTGAGAGCGAATTCCCTAAGGCCAGGATAGTGAGGGCTATGCCCAACATAAACGCGATAATAGGGGCATCAGTGACTGCGATATCCGCCGGGAGGAGCGCTAGGGAATCGGATATCGAGGTCGCGGAGAGGATATTCAGGAAGCTGGGAGATGTCTTCAGAGTGCCAGAGGAGTATATGGACCCGATAACAGCATTGATAGGGAGCGGCCCTGCCCTGATAAGCGAGATAATAGATGCCATGCTTCTAGGTGCAGTGGCAGCCGGTATGCCCAGGGAGCTAGCTTATGAAATGCTCCTCAAGCTCATGGAAGGGACAGTGAGGGCGTTGGAGGAGACAAGCATGCATCCAGCTCAACTGAGGGATCTCGTGACCACGCCCGGCGGAACTACTATAGCTGGGATAAGCGTTATGGAGGAGATGAGGGTCAAATCTGGGATAATATACGCTATCAAGGGTGCTTCAGATAGGGCTAAGGAGCTGGGAATGCATATGGAGAGCTTGGTCTTAGCACAGACCTGAATGAGCGCCTTCAACATTGCTTTTTACCTCGTTCAGCTGGTCCCTTCCCCGCGCTCAAGGGCGGGCCTTCGGTTGTGAGCGTGATGACATCATTAAAATTCGAAAAGCTTTAAATCTGCGGAAAATGGAGGGCTTCGATGGTAGCATCATGAGGAGATGCAGGAGGAGGGGGAGGCCCCCGTTCTACTTCAGGCATTACTCAGTTGACCAATCTGATGAAGCTATCGTACTCTATGAGCATGAGCTAGAGGCCATGAAGCTCATCCATCTCGATAATAGGACGATAGAGGAGGCCTCCCTCATGATGGGGCTCACTAAGACGACATTCTGGAGGATCCTGGAATCCGGGAGGAGGAAGGTAACTAAAGCTCTCGTAGAGGGGAAGCCTATCTCGATAGCTAGGAGGGATGAAGATCAAAGATAGACTCCTTTAATGTAAACCTTCCGGAGGAATATATATCTGAACTCGGGATGCTTAAGTAGGGATTGAGAGCTCTTCCTCGACTTCCAGAGGAGAAGTATATAACTGAGGTCCTTCTGGGGCAAATCAATGCCAGAGGCCGATGTCGAGCTTCACTTAAAGCTATGCGAGAATTACATGAAGGAAGCTGAAGATTTCCTAGCGAGGAAGGATTATGTTCAGGCATCCGAGAAAGCATGGATTGCAGCTTCTCAAATGCTCAAAGCCCTGGCTGCTAAAGAGGGCAGGGAGCTCAGAAGCCATGCGGAATTGTGGAAGTATGCCGATGAACTGGCTGAGAAGCTGGGTGATGAGGAGCTGAGATACCTCTGGAGGACCGCAAATGCTCTCCACCAGAACTTCTATGAGAACTGGATGCCGTCGAGGGAAGTCGAACTTTCAGTTAGGGATGTTAAGGAATTTGTGAGGAGGTTGAGAGCCATTTTAAATATCTAATCCACCAGGGATGAAGATGGCACGACTCCGCCTCCTCACTATTTGGATCCTGTGGAGCTAAAGTGCTACAATGCCTTCCTATATGCTTAAGGAGCCGATCAAGTAACAACTCGTCAACTAAAAACTGAGCAAAGCTTCATGATTTTTAATATATCCGCACTGGGGATCTCCCTTTCTTAGTAGTTCTAGCTCCTCATAGAACTCCAGAGCCTATTATCAAGAAAAAGCTTAAATTCTAACTTTGGTATTAATCCCGTATGTCCACATACACGGAGGAAATTGTCCCGATAATCCTCATCAAGGAAATCTTAGAGGAGAAGAGGGAGCTGAGAAAAATTCTCTCCAAGTATAAAGTAAAGGAGCCTGAGGAGATAGAGGAGATGATAAAAAGAGGAGAGATACCGGAGCATCCCTCCTACGAGGACTTCCTATCTGCTTTAGCTTTAAAGGAGAATATTGAAGAGATGAGAAAGGCTCTCAGCAGGTTGATAGAGGAAATCTGATGCTATCGAGATATATATTTTTGGAAAATCATAAAGAGCGAATTCTCAGACATAGTAATAAATGCCGAATTATATGTAGATAGGATAAGGCTAACTCTAGTGGATGGTTCTTGGATAGAAATCAGGTATCCAGTGGAAGGAAAATTTTCCTTCCACTTACAGAAAGGAAGCAAAATTTACAGAATAGGCACAGCGCCTCATCGCAGGGAAATTAAAACATTCCCGAGACATATTCATCTCGGTTCTGAGGGCAACGTTGTCGAGGATTATGTACTAGATGAGAAGGCTCAACCCGAGGAAAATCTTAGGAAATTTATGAGGTGGGTAAGAGAGATTATGAGAGAGAATCACTAATAAAACCACACTTTAACGAAATTCTGGAACATTCAAGATAGCTCTCGAATGCCCTGTTGACTTCATCGAGCCAGGGCCTAGCTCTCGTGCACTTCTCCCATATCTCAGCAGGATTTAAGCCCTTGATTACCTCCAAGGAGCTGTAAATATCAGGATTCATCACCTTCAAAAACTCCCTGAAGCTCAAAGGGTGGAATATAACGTCTCTCCCCTTCCCTCTCCTGCCCGGGAATGACTCGACTTCCCCCCTTATGAACATGCTCCATGAGCCCGTTAGAACGAGGACATCATTCTCCAGATCCCCGGAGTCTATCCTGTACTTTATAGCTCTGTACCATTCCCTCGGGAACGTTATCCCATCCAGGAATATGTAGGATGTCCTATTTTGTAAGCCCTCCTCATCTCCAGGTAGTCCCCTATGAGAGAATTGAGCTCCTTGTAGTCCGAGAGCATATCGCATCTGTGATAGAAGATGGATCTGGGATCCTCCACGGAGTCCAGAAGTTTCCTATCATTTAATCAGGGTTGTCTTCCCCACCTGCCTGGGCCCGAATATGAAGTTCAGGGAGAACGGCTCCAGACTCACCTCATTTATTATTTCAGGGACCCATTTTATCTTACTATCCAACCATTTCCTCAGATCAGGATCATTCTTTACCAGATCCTTGCCCTTCCACCAGGGATTTTTGCTCCTCCATCCTAGTAATCAGATCACCAGCTCTCGCATCAGGATACTCCGTAGTATATCCTGGTCCCTCCCTCAACTCTCTCGATCCCCGTTATTGAGATCCTCCCCACCTCCGCCGCGTTCCTCACGTGAGTGCCCGTGCAGGGCATCGCATTCACTCCCTTTATCTCCACTATCCTGTATCTCTCAGCTCTGGGGAGCCTGCCGAGGTTAGGAGCTCCATATATTACTTTCTCGAGGTCCTCCGAAGCCACTTCCCTCACAATGACTTCCCTCTCCCCAAGGAGCTGGTTCGCGCCCCTCTCTATCTCCGGCAGCAGGCTCTCATCTATACTAGCTCTATAATCGACATAAGCCCTAGGAGGGCCGTGGAAAGCTCCTAAAGTCTCAACTCTTCCCATGAGATCAGCTATAGCTCTATCTATCACGTGACCCGCTGTATGCAACCTCATCACCAGGTATCTCTTCTCCCAGTCCAGTTCCTGCTCAGCCTCCCCCTCTAAATCCCCTCTAATCAACTTACAGTAGATCACGATGACATCGACCAAGCCTCGCCCTTCAGGGCGGGGTAAAGTTTTTAAGCTACTGTTCGCTACTTCTGTGGTATGCCTGCTACTGAGCCGATTAGGATTGGGAAGGATACTAAGGAGGAGTTGAAGAGGCTGAAGATTCACCCTAGGGAAACCTATGATGATGTGATCAAGAGACTCATCGAGGAGTACAAGAGGGGTAGGCATGCGAAGGACTAACGTAGTCAAGCTGGTGGTGGACAAGGAAACGCATGAGAAGCTGAGGAAGCTGGGCATCGTTACAGTGAAGTGTTGGAACGAAGTGAACTGGCTGAGGATGCAACAGTTCAAGAAGGGGGAGAGGGTCGATTTCTTAAAGACCGGAAAGGAGGTATACGAGAAGTACAAACGCGTGCTGAAGGTCAACGCACAGCAGGTTGCCAGGAAGAACGCTGAAGCATGGAGGAGCTTCTTCTCCTTAATCGGGGAAAAGAGGGAGGGGAAGCTACCAAAGTGGTTCAAGCCGAGACCTCCGAGCTACTGGAGGGATAGGAGTGGAAAATATAGGCTGATAATCATCATTAGGAACGATCGCTACGAAGTGGATGAGGATGGTAGGACTATCTATTTGAAGGACTTCAAGCTAGCCTTGGGTTTTAAAGGGAAACTCAAGTGGTGCGGGAAGCAGGGTAGGCTGGAGATAGTTTATAATGAGGCTAGGAGAAGTTGGTATGCCCACATCCCGGTGGAGGTTGAAGATGAGGCGAAAGTTGAGGGTAGCTTGAGGGCTTCCGTAGACTTGGGGATCGTTAATTTAGCCACTGTCTATGTTGAGGATGGCACGTGGTACATCTTCAAGGGCGGTGGCGTCCTCTCTCAATACGAGTGCTACAGTAAGAAGATGAGCGGGATCCAGAAGGTCTTGGCTAGGCATGGGCAGAGAACGAGTAGGAGGCTTAAGCTACTCTATGATAAGAGGAGGAGGTTCCTGAAGCATGCCTTGAGCAGCATGATTAGGAAAATAATGGGAGAGTTGAAGGAGAAGGGAGTGAGCGAGGTCGTAGTGGGTTACCCAAAGGACATCGCTAAGAATCATGGAAATAAACTCACAGTGAACTTTTGGAATTATGGTTATGCAATCAAGCGTTTTAAGGAGATTGGTGAGGAGTTGGGAATTAGGGTAATTGATGTTGCAGAACCAAATACATCAAAAAGTTGCTCCCTGTGCGGGGAAGCCCATGAAAACGGGCGTGTCAAACGCGGTCTCTATAAGTGTCCCCGCATGGGGAAGATCATAAATGCAGACCTAAACGGGGCAATAAACATCCTACATATCCCTGAGTCCCAAGGAGCCAAGAGCGAGGGGCAACTCTTGGCGAGGGATAGGGGTAACGGGCTGAAGACCCAGCCCGTGGTCTACCACTGGACGAGCGGGGTGGGTGCGAACCGCACCTACCAGCTGTGAAGTGATGAAGATGAAGGCGGTAAACCACGAACCCGTGAGCCGTCCTGAGGGAACCCTTCGCCCTTCAGGGCGGGGAGGAGGTCAGACCTGGCTCTCGCTGAAGCCCCCTTCCCTAATGTCTCAAAAATTCAGTTTATCGTCTCCAACTAAGCGTTCACATCTCTCATTGTAACGGGCCCGAAAAGGGATACATTGTTCTCCAGTAATTCCCATGTACCTCCCCTTACCTCAAAAATTCTTTAGGCATCTTCGGTGACGGTAACAATATCTTAGAATCCTGTATCATAAAAGAGATCCTCTGGATATCTCGGACTCTACATCCATAGCTTTGAACTCGTTGACCTCCTATACAGCAAATAGAACCTACGAATAGTGACCGAGGAAGATTCCCCTAATAAACAACTTCAGAAAAACTCATGGGAGATGCTATAAAGGGATTTTACCCCAAATCATCGCTAAGTTTTTAAACTATCAGTCCTCCAAAGCAGAATAAAGGTGACTAGGCTGAGGATCTCAGAGAGGACAATAGAGCACGTTCTGAAGAGGCATAGGGACTGGGTAGAAATGCTCGGGCTGAGGTCCAGAGAGGAGATCAAGAGATTCCTATTACGTGTGATCTCTCGGCCAGACGAGGTACATGAGGATAGAGTACGACGTGATGTGAAGTACTTACTGCTGAAACTTAACGGTAAATTTTTATGCGTGGTGGTCGTAGGTGATGATGTGGTCACAGCATACCTTATAAATCAAGCGAAGTACCTCAAGTATGAGGTGAGGAGGTGGGTTTAAAGACATTGCTGGAGCTCGATCTGAAGGGACTGATCCATTCTCTGGAGAGGAGATGTGAAATAAAGCTGCCAAGGGAAGTCACGGAGGTATATCTCGATAGAGATCATGACCTCCTGTTCATGAGGTTCAGCGAGCCAGTTAGGCAGGAAGTTGGTGAGCCTCTCCCCACCAGGACGCCGGTAACTCTATTCACGGAGGAGGGGAGCGGGAAGATAACGGCCCTCGAGATCATAGGGATAAGCGACCTTCTCGAGGAATTATTCGAGGAGAAATTATCCAGGAGATTGTAAAGGAACTTCCCATTTTATCTGCGAAATTTTCCTTCGCTTAAAATCCAAGGCCTCTATTCTCTAGAACCTACGAGGATTATGAGGTTGTAGCGATTCTCTTAGCTATACTCTGAAGCGCTTTCTGGGCTATTCTCTCGGATATATCGAGCACTAGCTCCGGAGCTTTCGGAAATTCCTAATAATTTCATTTATGCCTGCCGGCGAACCCGTTCAATACGAACTTAATCTTCTCTTTACCATCTATATCTTTAATGTCGAGGTCTATTCCGCTATCTCAGTGGATTATAGATCCTCATTGCATGAGAGGTCCCAGAGGGAATCGCCGGGCCTCTGTTCAGAATATGAATTGAGGCTCGCGGAAGCTTCGAGTTTATGTCGCAAAAAATGGTTCAGCTAACCTTAGGTTAAATTCTTTTCCATAATTAGCTTTTTATTTTTCAAGATTACTGCGCCTCGATGAGCGCTAGGGTCCTCATACCCATCTTGCTCATCCTCCTCCCTATATGCCTCCCCTCAGCTCAGTACTACCTGGCGGTCGAGTACCCCATATCCCCGGGTTTCGACTTCGCGGAGGTAAATGGTGTGAAGATATACGATCCCTCTCAAGCCGTTTACGTCAAGCCCGGCGATATCATAGAGGGTTTCTTCGACGTCAGGGTAGTCAACGTGAGGGGAGGGCCGTGGATAACGCCGGTAATAGGTACCGCCAGCTGGACGAGAGGGGACTTCTCATGCATAACTAATGATGCCCCGGATGGGGAGAGCATCCAATCCTACCACTTCCACCTCAAGGCCCCCGAGACCCCCGGGACGTATTACATAGGGATATTCGCGGGCTGGATGTATAGCTGCGAGGAGGTCGCATCGAACGATCATCCCCCTCAATTCAACGATGGGGACGACGTGTGGGACATGAGCCGGAGCGATTGGGAATCGATAATATCGACTGGCAAAGCTTCGAAGTACGGCCAGCCTGGAAGAGCAATAAGGATAGTGGTCTCCGGAGCTCCATCGATTCAAGTCGATGTTTGGACGGACAGAGGGGGGAAGGGAGTGGGTAATCTGGACGGCGGTAGGTACAGGATAGGGGAGAGCGCAGTCTTCTACTGCAGCATAAATGGGGATGCGAGCTACCTGAAGGTGTGGATAGAGAAGCCGGATGGAAGCATAGTGACCCTCTTCGAGAACTTCAACGTCAAAGCAGGGACTTATGAGTTCAAGGGGGTGATGGGAGAGCCTGAAGGTGAGAGGAGGCTTAAAGCAGTAGCTTGCCCGGCTGGACAGAGTTGCAAGAGTGAGGGTATGCTATCCAGAGATGAAGTCAGGTATTACGTGGAGGGTGGAGCTAAGCTAGAGATCTCCCACAACTTCCCATCCGAAGTCTATCAGGGTCAGGAGTTCTCAGTATCCGTTACAGTCAGAAATTCGGGTAATATCGAGGTTAGAAATGTTGCTTCTGGGATTTGGTGGGCTGATGATGCTTTCAAAGGTATGGGTTGCACGGGAACTGATAAGAGGGACTCGCTTAAGCCTGGGGAGTATATGCAGTACAGCTGCAAACTGAAGGCAATAGGGAGCCCCGGTACTTACGATGTGGAGATAAGCGCTGTCGCTGATGGAGGGATCTCAGCTTCATCTAAGTTCAAGGTGAGGATATCGCAAGTTCAGGATAGGGAGCCGCCTAAAGTGAGGGTCATATTCCCTAACGGCGGTGAGACCCTCTACATAGGGGAGGCCTACAAGATAACTTGGGAAGCTACTGATAACGTGAAAGTCGAGAAGGTTCACATTTGGTTATTCCAAGGGGGTAGGCAGGTATCTACTATAGTCACAGATAACCCGAATACGGGTTACTTCGTCTGGATCCCTAATATGGAGGGGAAGTTCAGGATAAGAGTGGCTGCAATAGATCCCTCTGGAAATTCTGCATACGATGATAGCGATTCAGATTTCAATGTAGTTCCGAAGGGGGCTGAAAATAAGCCTCCGATCGCATATATAGACTCCATATCACCGAATCCAGCTTATGAGGGCCAGACTATATACTTCAGCGGGCACGGATACGATCCGGATGGCTCGATAGCTGAGTGCGAGTGGAAGGCCGGTGAGAGGATCTTGAGTAGCTCGTGTTCCTTCAGCACATCCCTCTCTCCAGGAAAATATACGATATACTTCAGGGTGAAGGACGATAAGGGAGCATGGTCAAGCTGGGCAAGTGGGACGCTTGAGGTTAAAACTCTTCAACTTACCGCTTCGTTATCGACGGATAGGGATGCGTATGAAAAGCCCTATGAAGTAACTTTCAGAGTGGATATTATGAAAGCTCCTCCAGGGCATTATAATGGAAAGATACTGATAATTACTGATAATAGACCCGAGTTCGGAGACTGTGGGCGTGATAGAATTTCCTATTGATTTAGAAGGATCTGAAGGGCATATTATCAAAAAGTGGAGGGCTTCTGAAGACTCTAAGCCTGGAACATATTCTGCAGTACTTTTTCTTGAGGGTGAGCATGGAAGAACAGCTCACGCGACAGGATTTTATTTGGAAGATCCGGATAAGAGCTATGTTGAAGTCCTGCCCTCCAGAGAGGGAATAAAGATTATTCACATACATTTACAAAGATTTGCATTAGGATATCCAGAGGAACTACCGCCAATAGACAGTATCATGGCGATGAAATCATTTAAGGTAGATTCAGCAGGTGTTGGACTAAAAGCACTTGTAGGCGCAATATCCGCTATTAAAGCAATAAATATTCCATCAGAAATTCCCGGAATGGTAATAAAGGGCATAATGTTTCCAAAAGATACATACGATCTTACTATTATCCCGGTTCATAAAGCTGGGCAGGGGTACTTTGTTCTCTTATTCGAATCTCATCCCATCGGGGCACCGGGGGATACAATAAGAAATTTCATTATAAATATTGCTATAGAATATTTATTAAAGAAACTTGTTGGTATCTCGATACCATCAGTTCCAATTCCGCTTGAATACTTTGGACATATTTCGGAGGAAGACTACGAAGCATTCACTGCGAAAGGTTATACCTTTCTGACTCTTCCAATACAGGTAAGATTAGAATACTTGGAAAAGCCAAAACAGGAATACAAACTTGGCGAGCCGATAACGGCAAAAGTTCAAGTTATAGATCCTAGAACAAATGAACCTATGAAGGGGGACATCGATATAGCGGCATGTATAGCACCTTCTACATATAACGCTACCCCTATGTGCGTAAAAGCTAAGAACGGAATCCTCGATAGTCTTTATACGGACCAAGTTTATAATACGTTTCATTTACCTGAATATGTCCTCTACTTTGTGGCCTCTGCTCCAGGGTATCTCGGCATATCGCGTGGCGAGATTATCAGAATCTCGGGCGAGAAAACTCTGCTCGATATAAGCAAAATCTCATTCAGCATAAACCCGAATTCTATATCATTCTCAGAGAGTGCAAAAATATATCTAAGCTTTGACGTAAGTGCTCAAGTCCCATATCCGTGTCAAGTTGAGGTGAGGATACTTAAAAAGACATTTTTTGGTCTTTTTACTACTGAAATAACCAAAAAATATGCCGAAATAGGTCATAATGACTTAGTAATAAGTCTGAAAGGTGAAGAAATAGTTGATAAAATCCTATTCTGGCCAATCTCTGGGGACTATAATATCTATGCAGAAATAATGGTCTTCTGTACCACGCCCAAATCCACCGTTCCAGTAAGTAGTTATGCTAAGACAACTCCCGTATTAACAATAAACGTGCATCCCTAAAAGCAAATTTTTAGATAACTAATTAGATACTATTAACATCATTTTTATTCATTTATGGAGTTAGAAAATGAAATAATAACTTGAAATTCTCGTAGGATCTCGGGGAAAATCACCATCTTTCAAAGAGAAATTCCTCTTTTAATGTTTTTAGAGTATCTTCTGGGTGCAATATTTTGTGCTAACTGGTTATATATCAATTCGATAGGTATAGAGCTCGAATTCTCAGTACCGAAAACTTTTCCGGAATACGACTCCAGTTGAAGTATGTTAAGATCTGAGACTGTTAACTATTAAATTCTCTGCTCACCTATTCAGTCGATGCCGAGGAAGAGGATCGTCATAACGGGAAATGTGCATGATGTCGGCTACAGGCCCTTCCTCCTCGGCATCGCAGGATTCCTAGGGATAGAGAGGTTTTACGCCGATAACATATTGTTGGATGGCAAGCAAGCCGTTGAGATACTTCTAGACTCCTCAGAGGATAAGGTTTCAGCATTTATCGACCTAATTGAGAGGAAGAAACCTGAAGCCGCTGTCGTTGAGAGCATTCAGGTTGAGGATTACTCGGGGAGTGTGATGGAGGTAGAGAGCTACTACAGGTACCTCACGGCCCTCCAGCTCGAGAAGATAGCGACTTATGGAGGTCAGATGTTGAAGAAACAGGACTCGATGTTGGAAAAGCAGGATGAAATGCTAAGGAAGCAGGATGAAATGTCCGGAAAAATGGATAGAATGTTGGAGAAGCAGGATGAGATGCTAAGGAAGATGGATACGATGCTGGAGAAACAAGATGAAATGCTAAGGAAGCAGGACGAGACAATAAAAGCCATTAGGGAGGAGGGAAGGAAGACTAGGGAGAAGATATCGTCCAGCACCAAGCTCATATCATCGAAACTGGACAATATGACTTATCTGCTGGAGGAGAGATTCAAAAGACTTGAGGAGGAGGTTGAGAGGATAAAGAGGGCTCTTATAAAAGCTGGGATAGACATACAGTAGTGAAACGCATTCATGGGGAGAAAGCTCTCAATAGCGGGAGAGTTATCACAATCCGCGCAATTTCAACTGAAGAATATCTGCTCTTCTTGAGTGATCGCTCTACTAATTCTTCTATTCCATAAAATCCTTCCATATCATTTGTTGCCTGCAATTCCACAGACTTTATAAGTACCTGTGGATTTATATTCCACATGGGATTCCTGAGGGAGATAACTGAGGAGTATCTGGGAGCGCTTCAGTATGTGAAGGAGGTGCCGAGGGATGTAAAGCTTCCCACCAGCAGGGATATTGTGGCGCTAGTTGGACCAAGAAGAGCTGGAAAGACCTTTTTGATGTTAAAATCCGCTAAAAATCTGCTGGACTCGGGAAAGCAAGCTCTTTATATTTCCTTCGATGAGCTCCAGATCAGAAGGATTGATGCCAGAAAGCTGGCTGAGATGGCAAGGGAGGAATACCCCAGAGGTGAGATCCACCTGTTTCTGGATGAAGTTCAGGAATGGGAGAACTGGGACAGCAAGCTTCGCTGGCTCCACGATGTTAAGGACTTCCTCTTGTATGTAACAGGATCCTCCTCCGCACTTCAGTCCTCCGAAATACCCAGCAGGCTGAGGGGACGTTACATCTCAGTTCTTCTCCTTCCCTTCTCCTTCCGCGAGGTTTCTTCTAAGGAGAAAATTGACATAACAACCTTCAGGGAGAGGGGTGCTATCAAAGCATTGCTCAACGATTACATGACATGGGGAGGATTTCCTGAGGTGTGGATCTACAGAAGCAGGGAGAAATTAGTTTCCCTTCTTGAGACGATGTTCTACAGGGATGTGATGGAGAGGCACAGGATAAGGGAGACCGCTGTTTTCCTTGAGCTCGCCCGCCTGGCTATATCAAGCTATTCATGTCCCGTCACATGGCACTCTCTTCGCAAGGCCATGAAAGCTGCGGGCGTCAATGTGGATGTGAAGACAGTGATTAGCTATGTGGAGTACATGAGGCAGGCAAACCTGCTATTTCCCGTTAAAAGGTTCACTTATTCCGAAAGAGAGGCCCTGGCATCGCCCAAGAAGATATATCTGGTGGATCCTGGGATAGCCACGCTTCTGGAGAAGCCGATGGACAGAGGGAGAAGGGCTGAAAATTTAGTATTTTTGGAGCTGGTCAGGAGGGGATACGAGCCGTGCTATTATGTAACTAAAACTGGCAAGGAGGTGGATTTCGTCACAATGAGGGAAAGAATTGTGGTTGAGGTAGCCCTTGAGGACTGGGAGAAACACACGGGAAAGGTGGCTGAGGCAGCAAGGGAACTGGGAGTTGATGAGGCGACAATAGTGACATGGGATGCGGAGGGGGAGGAGAGGGTAGGTAACTGCAGAATATTTTTAGTACCCCTATGGAAGTGGCTCCTTCAAGGAGCAAAAGAGTAGCTCATGGCTTCTTCTCTTGGAAATTACATTGTAGTATTGTGATACTAACCTAAATAATCATGACAGTTTATAGATACCAGTCTGCTAGAGGACTGCCTTGCAAGGATAGAGTCACTTTAACGTAGCTCAATCTAATTTCATCATTGAATTTATATACGCGCACAATCTAAACCTATATTATCTTAGCAGGGGGCTATATTATCGATTTATCTGCGAACTGTTGCTAGAGCGCACTGGCCATAGACCCATATGCACATGCCTGGCCTGTGCACAGAAGGCTGCTCTCCCTACGTGTTGTGCCATGCGTTGTTAGTATGCTGCTCGAGAAGCATCAGCCAGCAGTAAAATTGGGCAGACTTTCACTCCCTTTCCCTTGGCCTCCTCCAGGGTCTTCTCAACGGGAATCTCCTCCATGATAAACCGTCCAAGGGCTTTCTTCATATGCGATGAGCTCCGGTGAATATAAAAAGATCTTCATGAGTAATTATAAAATTTGATATATCTTTACCTGAACTCTTAACTTCATTTTGTCCTCACTTAGCCAGATGGGATCGCTTAATTATCTTCTCCTCTGTGAAAAGGGCTACCGGAGTCCTCGTGCAGAGAAGTTCTCAATCCTTGCTCATCTCCCTTATCACATCTATCCAGGCCGATGCGACTCTCTCAGGGTTATACCCTCCTCCCCCCAGGGCCACCAGCCTGCCGCTCGCCTTCCTATGCGCTACCTCATGCGCGACCCTCGCGACCTCCCTGTGTACCCTGGGGCTGCACCTCAAGTGAGTTATGGGATCGCCATCTAAGCAATCCCCTCCGCACTGCAGTACGACTAAGTCCGGACTTATCCCCTCCATAAACTCCCTGGCTTCCTCAAACCTAGCTAAGAATTCAGAATCACCATCCCCGGGCTTGAGCGAGATATTCAGCTTAGTCCCCTCGGCTTCTCCCTTCCCCCTCTCCCACTCGAACCCGGTCCCAGGGTAGAGGTACCTCCCGTCCTCATGGACATCGACTATGAACACCTCGGGATCCTCCTCGTACTCGTAGTAAACTCCGTCCCCGTGATGGGCATCTATATCTATGTAAAGTATTTTACGAAGCCCCCTCCTCCTAGCTGCCTCAAATAAGACCCCTATATCGTTGAAGACGCAGAAGCCCGCGGCGGATCCCCTCCTCGCATGATGAAGCCCTCCCATTGGGTTGAAAGCGTGATCCACCTCTCCCCTGAGCACGGAATCCAGGGCTCTGAGGGTGGATCCCACGACGTAAGCCGAGGCCTCATAAACTCCCTTGAAAGCTGGAGTATCCCCGTAATCCAAGTAGCCGGATCCCCTCTCAGACATACTCTTCACGAACTCTATGTAATCCCTGCTATGGAATAGAGCTATCTCCTCCTCCTTCGCCATAACGGGATCTAGGAGCACGAAATCCCCAGGAAGGAGCTCGTAGAACTTCATTATCCTGGAGGAGTTCATAGGATGATGCGGTCCGAATGAGTATAGGGTCAGCTGAGGCCCGAAGAGGACTCCGACCCTGCACATAATAGCACCTCAATCAATAAACTGAGGGGATGCGATATTAATTCCTCCTTAAGTAGTGGAGATAAGCCATCGGAACTTGAAAGTAATATCAATCTTTCACACTGCTTCTAGCTTTATCCTCATCCGAGAACTTCCAAATTCCTCTACGCGGGTAAAGTATCTGTATGCCCAGTTCCTCAGCTAAGGCATCGCTTATGAGGACTTCATCAGCTAAGGGATTTATAAGAGCATTAGCTAAGACATCCCCACTCGCTCTGTCCTCAGTTAGAACTCTCACGAACACGGATCGGGGTACTGCATATCCCTCGACATCACCACCGGCTGTACTGAGTGTGAGTAATAGGGACCCATCTGGTTGAGGCCAGAGGCCAAGCTCTCTAGCCAGATTCACGGGTATTAGGATATCAGGTTCCTCGCTCACGAAACCCGTGTTCACGAGTGCTATGAGTACCACTCTCCTGTCAGATCCTCTACTTCTGATCTCTATCCTCAACTTTACCGGCATCCATATCTCCTCTCAATATCCTCTCAGCTTCCTCCTGACTGATCGGTTCTATCCTTATCCTCCCCTTTATCTCCTTGATCCTCACGTAGCCTACCTTCCTCCTGAGCACAATACTACTAGCAGTTCAAGCTAATAAATTTACAGATCCCCTCTCCAGCTAGATAGAGCTGATGCTGGAGCTCCATTGAAGATGAGTTACTTTCATGATCCCATTCAGGGGAGCGATCCTCCGGTATCTCAGCAGGAGATGCCCTCGACACTCCTGACCCTCTCCCCCTGAGCTAAGACAGATCCTATCCTGAAGGATAACCGTTATCCTCGCGAGCCGTAAGCTATATGATATCCCTGAACCTCTCTATTTCATCCAGTTTCTCCTCTCAACTTTAGTTCACTTGATCTATCTTCTTTTAACCCATTTCATGTTAGAGGTCTATTTCGGAATTGTCTTCGATCGCCTCTCAGAACCCATTATAGATCATAACGACTCCTTCAGCAGTTTAGGTTGCCTTCCGGAGTTTAAATCCGATTTATTGAGGGTTTTGAATGCGAGCGGGAGTCCGCAGGATAATACCGCTGCCTCAAGGATAGAGGCTATTCGAAGAGGATATTCGATCTTAAGAGGCTCCCGGATTCACCATCGATACGATATCCCGGGGAGTGAGTAGAGATACTCCCTCTAATGAGGGGCCCTCCCTCGCCACAATTATCTTCTCCCCCTCCTTCGGCGCTCTCTCCAAGAACTTTTTAGCTTCATCCCTGCTTATATCTCCCATCTTCACCTCTACTGCAGCAACTATCCTCCCCCTCTTCACGAGAATCCCATCTATCTCAGGATCGAGGGACCTCTGCACTCTTGCCCCGTAGAGGGAGGCAATGAGATCCACCAAAAATCTCTCGAAATAAGTCCCTTCCTTGACAGAGGCGAGGTTCTCGAGCTCCTCCATCGGGACATCGACTTCATAGTACCCGAGCTTCGTGTCCAGATAATAGAATAGGTCAATGAGGGGGGACTCTATGCTGTAAAGGTACCTTTCTCTGTCTGCGAGCTGTGTTCTATCAGCTATTCCCATCCTGAGGAGATTCGCCAGATAGCTCTTGACATCTGGCTCCTCAGCCCTCTCTCGATGAACCCAGATATATAGCTAGCTATCCCCCCTGGGGTGCTGTTCCCCAAGCTTAAGGCCCTGATCACTAGCTCGTATCTATCCGTGAGGACTCTATCCTCCTCGCTGAATACCTCCCCTATTAGAGCTGGGACATTGAACCTGATGGCCTCTATCACATCGGATCTCCTGAACTTCCCCGGATCCACGAATCTCATTATCCAGGGGTCTCTTACGTAAGGGGCTATCCTCAGGAGGAGCTCGGGAGGAATGCCGAGTTTAAATAAACCTCTTATCACATCAGCGGGCCTTATTAGACCGCTTTCACAGGCCTAACTATGCCGAGGAGAGGGCTTCTCCTCTCCATAAGCTTTCTCGCTACCGAGAAACTTGACCCAACTAGAATAAGCTTTGCCCTCGAGTCTGTGCTGTGATAATGGAGGAGATCGAGAAACCTCTCCGGGAGCCTCTGGAATTCGTCCACGACTATAGTTATGTCCCTGAGCAGGAGGTCCTTGATGCGCTCCTCGAACACTGGATATGGGATATGCTCCTCGTGCTCCAGGATGAGGCCACCTCTAGTCACGAAGAAGTAATTATCATGCTTATCATGCGTTTAAGCATGTAGGTTTTTCCCGTTTTCCTCCTCCCGAAGACGAGGACCCACCGGGCTTTTCTATCCTCCGAACTTCGCTTCTGGGAATCATGGTTCTCAATACTCGGGTTATAAAATAAAAGTGATTGCACGGATGAATTAGTCGATTCCTCCGCTAAGATCAACCAAAGTCGCTGGAGATTTCCATGAAAAACAACGAAAATGGTTCCATCTCAGCTCAATATTCAGTTGCTTAGATAAATTTTCAGATAACTTTTTATTCAGTCTGTATTTAATTTATCTATCTGAAGATCATGAAGGTGCCTATCGGCAGATGAGGCGCTATAGTTATTCCCAAGAGGATACGTGAGAGGCTGGGGATTGAGGAAGGAACAGTTCTAGAACTTGAAGTTATTGAAGGAGCCCTTATGTTGAGAGTGAGAGATCTCTGGACAGAGCTCAGGAGAAGGAGTAGAAATATGAAATTTGATGTTGATACACTCGAGAGGGAGCTTGACGAGGCTGAGGAGGAATGGCTCGGGAGAAATATACCAGAGAGCTGATAATAGATACTTACGCGATAATATCGGATCTTGTGAACTATATCTCCAACTGCTTCTAAGGCGCTGGATCTCATCAGACTCGGTGAAACTAGCATCGTTTATTATCTATGAACTTACATACTTTTGGAAAAAGGAAGGGCCCTGACAGACTTTACTTTTTCATCAGCGATCAATCCTCTTTATTGATCTCCCTTATTATTAGCTTTTCATAGATCTTGCCCAGCTCTCTCCCCACAATATTTATATCCCTCCTTCAACAACTCTCCTTATGGTGGAGACTGTCGTCACATCAGTCCTGGAGGAGGCACTCAGGCAGGCATCCGAGAGGATAGCGAAGAAGATAACTGAGGGGAAGAAGCTCACTAGCATTGATGTAATAATTCTACTCCTTGACCAGATAAACAGGAGGATAGATGATACTAACAAGAGGATAGATGATCTAAACACTTCCCTTAACAGGAGGATAGATGACCTGAGCGCTTCCCTCAACAAGAGGATAGATGATACTAACAAGAGAATAGATGATACGAATAGGAAGATCGACGATCTTAAGGAGGAAGTGAGGCTGCTGAAGCAGGAGGTATCATCCATAAAATCTGATATAATAAATTTGTTGAAGGAGAAGCTGACAGGCACTGGAGGGCCATAAAAAACACTTTTTTCGTTTCTCACTCATATTTAATATGGTGAGCATATTAATGAGCATATTACAATGCCAGGAGTGAAGCAAAATATGACCATAGCCAATGAGCTACCAGAGAGCTAGAGCCATGCTTGAGTACGCTTTTCCCGGCCTTAAATTAGCTTCAACTTCATTCTTCCCGAGATAGAGCTTATTAAACTCTTCGCTGCCTTCAAGGATTCCTCGGCCTCCTCCTTTCCCGCTATGCTCCATCCGTAATCAGCTTTCTTCCTCATATCATATAGGAAGAGGAGAGTATCAGCCTCCTCCCTTAATCCCCGATTTCTCAGCAGATTTGCAAGCTTATCATCCCTCCTCGGTAGCTGCCCTATCCCCATGCTCCTCAGGAATATCTCCACCATCATCCTGCAGGAGAAGTAGGAGGAACTGATGCACTTATCGTAACACGCTACCTTTAGGTCCTCCTCCGCCTGATTTAAAAGAGATCTAACTTTATTCAAACTCATGCTCCATCGGATCCCCCTCAGGTATCGTTATCGGGCTCAATCCCTCTATTCCTACTTCTTCCATCGCATCTAGAGCAGCTCTGCTCACCTCCCTGATCGTGTTAAGATCCGCTTTCCTAACGACGACAGCTACATTGCTCTCATACACTAGATCATCTGGAGAAGGCCTTGCCACAAGCCTGATAAATCTGTCACCGATCCTCTCCCTCAGTATCTCCTCGAACCTCCTTATCAGCTTTATCCATTCATCCTTTCCCGCAATTCTCTTTTCATACCTTCCCATGAAGGAGATCTCAATGGGATCCCCCTCAAGTATCGTTATCGGGCTCAATCCCTCTATTCCTACTTCTTCCATCGCATCTAGAGCAGCTCTGCTCACCTCCCTGGTCAGATCGGCATCAGTCCTCTCCACCACAACTGCAACATTGCTTCCATAGATCAGATCGTCCGGCGAGGATCTGGCTATTATCCTCACGATCCTGTCACCGATCCTCTCCCTCAGTATCTCCTCGAACCTCCTTATCAGCTTTAGCCAGCCCTTTTCCACTCTCATATCAAGAATATATGCGATCCCCACGCGGTTAAGGTGAAATGATCTCTATTAAAGCTTCCACTACCCGTACAGCTCGGCAGTACCCTTCTGAAGATGCACTGCAAGCATAGTCGGAGCTCCATTCAACAGCTTTCCCCCTTTAGGGACTCATCGGTCTATAGATAAACAGCCGATCGCTGCGCTCCACTATAGGACTTCGATGATGTCAGCAATAGTTTTTAATCCATTACGTTGTAACCGATAGATATCGCTAAGAGCTTCCCCTCATATTTATATTCTTCTCCCATTAACTTCTCCTGTGACCGAGGCTATCATTACATCAGTGCTTGAGGAGGCGCTCAAGCAGGCATCTGAAAGGATAGCTAGGAAACTTACCGAGGGAAAAAGGCTGACTGACACCGAGGTTATAATCCTCCTTCTGGATCAGATGAACAGGAGAATGGAGATTATGAACGAATCCCTCAATAGGAGGATAGATGACACGAATAGAAGGATAGACGATACGAATAAGAGGATAGACGACCTGAAGGAGGAAGTGAGGCTGCTGAAGCAGGAGGTATCATCCATAAAATCTGATATAATAAATTTGTTGAAGGAGAAGCTGACAGGCACATAGGTCCATCATGCAGCACATCTTAATGGATTAGATGACCTTTGTAAACTTTTTAAAATCATCTAGCTGTCATAATGGAAGAAGCATTGAAGAAGGCTGAGGAGCAGGAGTTATCTCTAGGGAGGAGATGCGAAGCTGCTGAAGTTCGAATATGGGTTATTCGATATCGAAAGGTGGATACTCGAAGTTAAATCGGATGCAACCCCGAACAGCTGAGGGGAGCCGAGCTCCCTGAAGGAGCACTTCAGGATAGGGAGGAGGTCAGGTATCCGTACCACCTCCTCTCGATCTTCCTCCTCTCTAAGAGTTTGATGCACCTCTCCCTCAGCTCCCGGAAGGTCCCATCATCCACGATGGGAATTCCATCTCTACAGATCTCCCATATGAGGGGATTTTCCTCAGATATTTCTTCAGGAGATAAACAAATTGGCTCTAAAGGTCTCATATAATCCCATTTATCGAGCAAAAGGCGTATTCTATCCTCTCTTCTCATCCCAGAGAAGTCCCCGGATATGAGCAGTAGGTCGACATCGCTCCATGGGAGGCCCTCTCCCCTCGCTAGGGAGCCGAAGAGAACAGCCGAGTTTATTTTGATGGGAATCTCGTTCAAAAGCTTCAATATGGCCCTCATTAAGCTCATATCAGGTTCCTCTCTGCGAAGTCCACGAGCTTTCTCGCTCTGCTCACAGTTCCCTGGCCTTCTGTTCATCGTAAAGCTCATAAGGAGGGGCACTGGCTGCATTCGGGTATCTCGAGGTCATATAATGGATATCCAGCTCCTTCGCATCACTGTATACCTCATCTACATCCATTTTCTGGGCTTTGAGCTGATCGAGGAGGAACTTGCATGAATTAGTCAGGTGATAGCCTCCCTTCTTTATTACTAATGCTTTAAGGGCTTTCTCCCCGGCTTGATGGGAGTGATATGCGGCCCCTTCAAAGAACCTTAGCTTCAACAACTCCTCGGCCATCCTTAAGCCCCTCTTAGCCTGTTCAAGCCACCAGAGGACCTCGGTCCTCACGCGAATATCCCTCTATCTTCAGATAAAAACTTGATGAGATCCGATTAAGTTAACTGCGGAGTTGATATCCCAAAATAATGGGGCCTCGCAATAGATGGTTTATGAACTTCCAATAGCGATCTTCACTCATTTCTCTCATCCAACGTGACCAGGATCCTCGAGAATTTTCCCATAGATCTCTAAGAAACCACGTCCCTAATGATTTACCCATGGATCGCTGCTGAGGTAGTCACCGTGAAATGGTAGTTCAGCGTTAAATAATTCAAATCAAGGAACTCTCTAAGAGAACTCGACGAGAGCCGCTATAGATAGCTCTCAGATGGGCTTAAACAGACGGAGATTGTAATGAATGAACTCTCAAGCCGAATGAAGAGTGGCTGAGGGATCAGTGAAGCACTAGTTGCTGGAACGGGTTCCTAAACCAATCAGCTAGTCGGCTAGCCTCATTGTCAACTTCAGTAAAATTTTTTAAGAAGCTGGGGTATAATTTTCATGTGTCTACCATGTCTCAGAAGCCCGCGATATATAAGGGCCTCGAGAACATCTATATCGATGAGTCGAGTATCTGTTTCATCGATGGATTTAAGAGCAAGCTCTATTACAGAGGTTATAGTATCGAGGACCTAGCTGCAAATAGCACCTTTGAAGAGACTGCTTATCTACTCCTCTATGGGAGATTACCGAAACGCGAGGAACTCGAGGAATTCAAAGGCTTGTTGAGAGAGAATAGGGAGATCCCAAATGAAGTTATAGAGTTAATGAGGAAGATACCGAGGGATGTTCATCCAATGGAAGCCCTCAGGACTATTGTCTCTTACCTCGGTAATCTGGACCCCGCACGTAGCGACCTATCCCTAGATGGGATGCACAGGAAATCGATCGCGCTTACAGCGAAAATGCCCACAATAATTTCCGCATACCATAGGATACGAACAGGACTCGATGTCATCGACCCGGACCCGAGATTGGATCATTCAGCGAACTTCTTATATATGTTGCACGGTGAAAAACCACCGGAGTTATGGGCTAGGGCCATGGACGTATCGAACATACTCTATGCAGAGCATGAGATGAACGCATCGGCCTTCGCTACAGTGGTCGTCGCATCGACACTCTCAGATTATTATTCGGCAATAGTAGCGGGTATAGGGGCGTTGAGAGGGCCATTGCACGGTGGCGCGAACGAGGAAGCCATGAAACAATTCATAGAAATAGGATCACCTGATAGAGTCGATGATTGGTTTAAGAGTGCGATAGCGCAGAAAAGGAGGATCGCGGGGTGCGGGCACAGGGTTTACAAGTCTTACGATCCGAGGGCGAAAATATTTAAGGAATATGCAGAGAATTTTGTAAAAATATACGGTGGTGAATTAAAGAACATTTATGAAATAGCCGAGAAACTAGAAAAATTGGTAATTGAAAATCTAGCTGATAAAAATATATTTCCCAATGTTGATTACTGGAGCGGGATAGTGTACTACGGGATGGGGATACCAATTGACCTCTACACACCGCTCTTCGCGCTCTCGAGAGTCGTGGGATGGTCAGCTCACATAATAGAGTATGTGAGAGATAACAGGATACTGAGACCGAGGCTCTATTACACTGGGGAGCTCGACAAACGGTACATACCTATCGATCAACGTTAATGCCTAATCTCACATGGGAGAGGGCGGAAATCCCTCTTGAGAAAGGGGAGCTGCACTAACTTCTAACGAAGGGTACATTCGAGTCTGATCCAGGGCCTTCAGGATATCATCTACCCTCTTCAGATTTCAAATTCTCCCCTATAGCTCTGTCCTCTGGGAGAGTTCATATCAGATATTCACGATCTCGAACCTCTCCAGAACTTCAGGGCCTCAGAACTAAGTCGCATCACGTCCATGCATTGAGTGGATCACCTCTGTGTGTGCGTACAGATTAGCATGATTTTATAAGATCTTTATTTATGTATTGAAAAAAATTTGTGAGGTATTACTGATAAAAACTATTTACTCATGAGATTTTTCAAATTATTCCCGATTGCGTCGATGAATTCTTCTGAATTAACGACTTTATTTACCGGCGGTTCTGAGATCCGTGCGACATCTTGCGTCATTATTCTATCGATCTCAATAGTCTTCTTTACTGCTATTTCTAATTTATTAGCAAAATCTATTAATTCAGGTAGCTGATCTAATTCACCTCTTTTTCTGAGAGCGCAGCTCCAAGCAAAAATTATCGCTGTTGAGTTCGTGGACGTGGGTTCGCCTTTGAGGTATTTATAATAGTGCCTCTGGACAGTGCCGTGCGCGGCTTCGGACATGTAATACCCTTCCGGTGAGTAAAGTTCTGAGGTCATGAGCGCTAAACTACCATAAGCCGTTGCCACGAGATCACTAATCACATCGCCATCGTAGTTTTTAAGCGCGAGTACGAACCCTCCCTCCGTCCTCATGAGTCTCCCGACGGCATCATCAATTAGATAATAATTATAATTTATACCGGCTTTTTCAAATTTCTCTTTAAATTCACTCTCGTAGATTTCTTCAAAAATTTCTTTGAATCTCGCATCATAAACTTTAGAGATCGTATCCTTCGCAGCGAACCATAGGTCGAGCTTCCGTTCTAGTGCGTAATTAAAGCTAGCTCTCGCAAAACTCCTTATCGATGCATCTAAGTTGTAAATTCCCAGTATCACGCCCGGGCCGCTGAATTCATGGAATGGGACTCTGATCTCTCTACCGCTCTTAGATCTATATATTATTTCCGCAGCGCCCGGTTCATCGAATTTTATCCCCGCACCATCGTATATATCACCGAATGCATGCCTCGCTACTATGATTGGTTTCTTCCAGAATCTCACTGCTGGTTTAATGTTTTGCAAAATTATCGGTGCGCGGAAGATTGTACCATCTAATATCGCTCTGATTGTTGCGTTGGGACTCTTCCATTCTTGTTTTAAATTGTATTCCTTAACTCTCTCTTTATTAGGCGTTATTGTAGCGCACTTCACGCCCACACCCCATCTTTTTATAGCTTCAGCAGCCTGCACCGTTATTTGATCATTTGTTTCATCTCTCTTCTTTAATCCTAAATCATAGTATTCTGTCTTCAAATCGACATATGGAAGTATTAACTTTTCCTTAACCCATGCCCATAGAACACGAGCCATCTCATCCCCATCGATCTCCACTACTGGTTTATCCATCTCTATCTTACGCGCGCACATACTATAATCACCTCCCCAATAACAGGCTACCACGCTTTTTCATATATTCAATGAGCCCTCCAGACTCCATAATTTCCATTATCTCCTTAGGATAGGGCTTTATAGGCTCCTCTATTCCCTTGCTCAAGTTCCTCAATATCCCCCTCTCGATGTCCAGAGAGAGTAGGTCCCCTTCCTCCGTTACCTTCGGTATCCTAGACGCTATTATAACGGGCAACCCTATGTTTATCGAGTTCCTGAAGAATATTCTAGCGAAGCTCTCAGCTATCACAGCGCTTATTCCAACTGTTTTGAGGAGAAGAGGGGCATGTTCCCTACTTGATCCAGTTCCAAAGTTCCTTCCAGCAACTATCATGTCCCCCTTCCTCACCTTCAGGTGGAATTCTGGGATGACTTCCTCTAGGACATGAGGGATCATCCCCTGAATGCTCGATATAGCCCCGAATTTGTACTTACCCGATATTATGTGATCCGTGCTTATGTTATCACCTAGCTTCCAGGCTCTCCCCCTCAGCTCCATTCAATCACCCCCCAGATACTTTCTAGGATCGGCGATCCTACCCTCAACAGCTGAAGCAGCGACAACAGCTGGGGATGCGAGGTACACCTTGCTCCCCTTATCCCCCATCCTCCCTGGAAAGTTTCTGTTACTTGTGGATATAGCGACCTCCCCCGAGCTCAGAAGCCCGAGATGGCCTCCCACACATGGGCCGCATGTGGAGTGAGCCACAAAAAATCCTGATTGAACGAATATATCGAGGATCCCATCTCTCAGGAGCTCCAGATAAACCTTCCTAGATGCTGGTATCGCTATCCCCCTCACATTCTCCTTCACTTTCCTCCCTCTTAAAATCTTCGCGGCGATCAGGAAATCCTCGTACCTCCCGTTCGTGCACGACCCTATGAATGCCTGATTCACCTCTATTCCCTCGACCTCTGTTATGGATTTGACATTATCCACAGTCGGCGTCTCCGCTACTTGCGGCTCCAAATCGCTCAGCTCAAATGAGATCGCATCGTTGTATTCCGCATCTGGATCTGCGTAAAGCTTTCTAACTTCAAGCCCAGCTTGAGCGAACCATTGAGAGAGGATCTCATCCGTTGGGAAGATAGCGGCTTTAGCTCCGGCTTCTAAGGACATGTTAGATATCGTCATCCTCGAGTCCACGGATAGTTGTTTCAGGGAGCTCCCATGAAACTCAACTGCCTTATAAGTGAAGCCCTCGGCACTGACTTCCTTTATTATGCGTAATATTATGTCCTTGCCGCTGATGTATGGCTTCAGCTCCCCATCCAGGTTCACCCTGACAGTCTCCGGGACCCTGAGCCATGTCTTCCCGAAAGCGATCGCGAAGGCTATGTCAGTGCTTCCAACTCCTGTGGCGAAAGCTGAAAATGCGCCAAGTGTTGTCGTGTGGCTATCTCCACCTAAAATTAGGGAGAAAGGCCTCGCATAACCATACTCAGGCACGACTTGGTGGCATATCCCCTCCCCAACATCGAAAAGCCTTATCCCGAACTTCCTCGCAAAGTCTCTCATCATCGCGTGCACTTTAGCTGCCTCTACATGGGGCGGTGGTGATAGATGATCTATTATCAGGAGGACCTTAGATGGATCGGAGACCCTATAAAGCTCCGGATTCTCCTCCATGATCTGTATTGTGAGGGGAGCTGAACCATCATGAGCATAGACGAGGTCAGGCTCAGCTATGAGGAAGTCACCGGGGCTGACCCTCCTCCCCGCTTTAGCGGAGAGTATCTTCTCAGTCATCGTCATTCCCATTCTCCATCCCTCCAGTTAAATACCAGATCGAATTGGAGGGAGCTTTTATTTAAATCTAGTGCAGAGGGTCGCTCATGAGGTGCCCCCCACGGCGCGAGGTATTTTCTATAATAAAAAATGAACATATATAAAATGAGGGATAGTTGGATATTCTTTCTACTCTATCTGTATTCATGAGCCCTTCAGTGAACATTTTTTCCCATTTTGTGTGAAATCTTCAAGAATAGTTCCCCAGCCTTATCTCATAATGAAAGCGCGATGGATTTTTACTGATAGTGTCTAGATGGAAGTATACGTTATTGGGGCTTGCGGATTTCCGATTCAACTCATTACTCTGACTTTCAGTCGGATCTCTCGCGCGAACTATCGATGGGGCTTCTCGCCTCACGCAATTCGCTCCAGAAATCCTGACATTAAAAGAATTTAAAGTCAGAAGGTTTCCGGGAACTGCTTCTATAAATCCGTCGCGATCCTCCTGATCCGTGCCGCCTCCACTGTAGCGGTAATTACTCCCGCTGCGGGAGTTACTACCCGACCCGCGGCTCAAGGCATTCAGAGAGGATCTGTACGACTCCAATGGGGAATTGGAACACTGTCTCGCTACTTAGGAAAGCTCCTAGTGGTAGCTTCCTGGTTGAGGAGGACCAAAAAGACCTCTCTCGTGCTCACAGCTTTGAATCAATCTCCCTTAAGTCCTCATAGATCTCGGGGAGAGTAGGTCAGCGGTTCCCATATAGCTTTTATATAGCTTAACTAGCTAAACTATAGGTGGATTGGGTTTGACTCTCCGCTTAAAGGTTGGGAGGAAGGGATATGTGATCCTACCGAAGGCGATAAGGGAGGCTGTTGGCATAGAGGAGGGTGATGAGGTGCTAGTTGAAGTCGGAGATGGAATAATCCTCAGACCTGTGAAGAGCAGAGTTGATGCCGATAAACTCAGGGATGCCCTCAGAAGACATCTAAAAAATCTGAAGGAGATAGAGGGAAGGAAGGAACCGAAACCGGGTGAGCTAGCGAGGTCATATCTGGAGGAGGAGTTCGAGAATGAAGGCATTTATTGATGCCCCCCTCCTGATCTACCTCAATACGGTGGAGAGCAGGGAGCTCAGATCCTCCTATGAGAATTTCTACTTGGATATCCTGGTCAAATATAGGGCTTATACAGATATTTTAGTCCTAGATGAGCTGATTTACGTGAGCAGGAGAAAATATGGCGTCCCATATGAGCTCTCAATGGAGTTCGTGAGGTCCGTAGTCCTACCTTATGTGACTCTGTTGAGCATCGGGGAGGAGGAATATAACTATGCTGTAGAAGCGATTAAAATGGGCCTCAGGCCATCGGATGCGATACATATTGGGGCGATGAGGAGCAACGGAATAAAGCTGATTGTCAGTGAGGATGAGGATTTCGACAAAGTAGAGGGAGTGAAGAGGATCTGGATAGGATCGGGATGATCGTCGGGAAGTCCGTTTTAAACCATTTGATGGAAAGTAGAGTACAGTTAAAATTTCTCAAGGCTCTTGCGGGAGTAATGGATGGATATAGTAATGCGAAGGGGGCCTGAGACCTCGGAGGTGATTTGGTAATTTCCAAAGCCCTTATACGCGTAGAGACGAACTCCTCCATAGATCCGGGTAAATGGAGGCAGCTGATTACTGAGCACAAAAGATATATACACGACGGAGGTACTTTCACCTGTGGGATTCCTGAAGGTGAGGATCGGGCTCTTCAACCCAGCGCAGCCGGAGAGGGCAGCTGAAGTGGAGGCTTCAGTGGACACGGGCGCGATATACAGCGTAGTTAGATGCGACATACTGGAGCAGCTCGGAGTGAAGCCCATAGAGAGGAGGAAGTTCAGAGCCTTCGGGGGGTCTGTGGAGAGGGACATCGGTGAAGTAGGAGCCGTTTTGATGGGTAAAAGGCGAGTAATCCCGGTGATATTCGGTGAGGAGGGCGATCCCGCAGTGCTCGGAGTCACAGCTCTGGAGATCTTCGGGCTCGAAGTTGACGTAGTGCGTGAAGTCCTCAGAGAGGCCGAGCTACTGCTTCTCTAAAATACCTCGGGATCCTGGCATATGAATTAGCATAGCTAAGTGGTCTAGCAATCTTTCGCTAGAATTTTTATAAGCTAACAGCTGTTTTCACGTCTATGTTCCCGTTTTATGTTTTCTTTCTCCCTCTCGAAGTCTTCATCTACAGTAATGAGCTCATATACCTCTTCCCCCTGATCTATCAGGACCTTTATATAGGCTAAGTGGAGGAGATCGAGAGCCTTAAGCTTGAACTTGGATGATAACTCTATAGCTCTTGCAAATGATGAGTAAAAATCGCCCAGAGGGAGAACTCTTCCATGATCATCGACCCCCTTATACTTCAATCTCTAAATCTTTTTACTACGTAGAGGATGGCTGCTGGTATCGTTAACTCTTCCTTCACTCCAATTCTTCTGAATGCCTCATACAATACATTATCTCCTTCTTGACAATATGCTGACGAGCTCAACTAACACAAGCTCTGAGATCTTCTTGTCCTCCTTTTTCTCTAGGATTTCTAATGCCAACTCCCGTCTAGGGTCAAGATAATCGAGAGCTGCCACGATTATGCTGGTGTCCACGTAACTCATCTTTCCCTCTCCTTCAGAAGCTGTTGAGTTGCCCCGCTCAGGTCTATAGGTATCCTGCCTTCCATCCTCTCGAGCTCGAACAGTTTATCGACTGCCCTGAACACCTCAGATAAATGAGCTATCTCAATGCCAAGCTTGATAATTTCTCTTATTGCTTCGCTTCTCGATCTAAAAACTCCGTATTCAACAAGCTGATCTATCTGCTTCAGCTCCTGCTCCCTCAACCTCACGGGAATTACCTTAGTGCTCATTATGCATACTTATACGTATTGGTATATAAACTCTCAATAGTTCAGAAGCTTCTGCCGGAACTTCGAAGTCCAGGGAAATCGAGATGCAGCCTCCTGCATGCTCAAGCTTCGGGTTACGAGCAATCTACAAGTTTGGAGGATTCATTTATATGAATGACTTTGGGAAGGGATGCAAAGGGCGCAGTACCCATGGATGGGATTCTGATCATATCGGCTGGAAGGATTTTACTGATGAAAATACCCCGAAACCTGTCGAAGGGATCTTTGAGATGAGCTAATGAGAATAACAGGGGGTCTCGCGTCACTGGAAAGGGGGCCAGGGCTGTCCATCCTTAGGTCCCGAGGTTATATTCCTTGAGACATGCCAACACGCCTGTATATCTGTTATCAATCCCTTCCCCGCTTTCGAAACGGCTGTTGCATAGTAATCGCCCAACAGCTTAATGCGCACACTGGTGGGTAATCCCTCATTTTATTGCTCTCTCGGACTCTATTACCCTATTCACATCAGGATCGAGATCGTAGTATTTGAGATCCTCCTTCAAGGCTACAGCTGCATGAATTGAATCGAAGAAAGATAGATTATACCTTTTCTCAGCTTAGCCGCATATGCTGTGCACTCTATTGTGAGAGGATGATATAAAGGTCTTGAATACCTCCTCAATATCGAATCCATCGCCTTGAGGATGTTTTCTATATCGCTATCATCCAGTTCTCTCGACTTGAGTATCAGAGAGCTCTATAGGAGAAGCGGGGGATATAAATATCCTTATCCTTTGGCTTTTTACGTTTCTTAAAATTCCAATGGCCCACTCATGATTTCTATCCCTCGGATTCAGGGAGATGAGAAATCCGTTTCAAACAGGGCATTTGTCATTCGGAGATCTCCTTCATCGCCTGCCTCTCAGCTATTTCCCTCAAGCTTCTGTCAAAGGAAAGATCGCCAAGCGATCTTTCCAGCAGCTTAAATGGATCTTCTGCTTTTCTTATCACGATGCTGTCCCCCTCAACCGAGATCAGGACTTTCTTTTATGTTCGCCTTCTCCCTTATTTCCTTTGGAAGGACCAATTCCTCTCCTATCCACCTTTGTGATCATAGCTACATCGATGGGTCCCTCTTTTTAATTTTTCCCACAGAGGGTGTAGTTTATTATTCAAACTAGTGGGGATGTCAAGATGTTCGTCCCGGTGAAAAAGAGCTCTTATATAGCTTTCTCATTCTTTTAAATAAAATTTAGAGGTCTTCTCCTGATCTCGGTATCTGTTACAATTGTTAAGAATCCGTAGAGCTTCTCTCTCAACTCCATCACCTTCAGAAGAACTCTAATTCTGTTCGGCACTCTGGGATCCCTAAGCCTCAGGAGGATTACCCCAGGTGGACTATAAGATAGTGCTAAGTAGCCGAAATCCTTATCCATCGTAGCTATCACTTTGTTGTGAAGCTTAGCCATATTGACAACTTCAATATCCTTTATCCCTCTTCTCTCTACGATAACGCTTTGCACATTGAGGTTCATGCTTTTCAGCTCTTCATAAACCTTGATCCCTAAGCTCTCATCCAAGAGAAGCTTAAGATCTTTCGACAACGAGAACCTCCTCTCTTCCAATCACTCTCGCGGCGTATAACAATACAGCGCGTATATCCTCAATGCTAATTCTGTAATCTTGAGAAATTTCCTCCGGACTCATTCCAGCGGCCAGTAGCTCCAGCACGAGATCGACTGTTATCCTAGTGCCGCGTATCACCGGCTTACCTGCCATGACCTGCGGATCGATGACTATCCTCTTGAGGAGCTCCTGCATCACCATGCATTTCTTATCGAACATAAAAACATGTCGTTCACCACGGGAGCTTTTGAATAGAGCATGGATGCTCCCTAAAAGAGGTTCCCTGAAATTTGTTCTCATATTTCCCATCGGAAGGATCGGAGACCCCTTCTCTCATGCGAGGTGCCCATGCCCCGAGTCGAGAAGGGTTTATTACTCCCGCTGCGGAAGTAACTTTCGGTGCGGAAGTTGCTGTCCGACCCGAGACCGGAGGTGTCGAGGGGGGATGTGTACGGCTTCGATGAGGAACTAAAGTCGTTATCTAAATACTTGAAAGAACTTTAACGGTGGTTTCTGGGCTAAGGAGGACTGGAAAACCTCTCTTGTGCTCACAGCTTTGAATAAGAGCGATAGGCCTTACGCATTCATAGATCTCAGGGGGTTCCGCTCCCTGGAGGGAGCTCTACTCTTTGATCTCGAGGAGCTTAAGCGAGTTCGTCGAGAGGGCCTCTAGATGGGGTAAGGGAGAATTTCTCAAGTTCGTTTCTAGGTTAAGAGAGTTGCCAAGCTTCTCTAAGCTTTTATGATTCTCCTGATCTGCGCCGAAAAGCGCGATAGGATTGTTGAGAACAGTAGAGCACGAGCTGAAAGCCTTTACGCTCACTCGAAACTTATCTTAGAAGGTAGTACAGTCATTTTCCTCGCCTACCAAGGGGATCCCTCGCTACATAACTTTCAGCTCTTTGAAAGAGCCTCTAGGGCAGCCTTCAGCAGGACTTCCGCACTTTCCCTAACAGATCTCTCGTGAAAGGCTGGGAGCCATCCCCTCTCCGTCAGTATATCTGAAATCACTTGAGCTGAAGCTGCTTCAACGCCTCTATATTTCGCGACAGCTAAAATTGCGGATGTCTCCATATCCACAGCCAAGACGCCGCTATCCCTGAACCTGCGGAACTTGCCCAAGGTCTCCCTGTAAACGCCGTCAGTGGACCAAACTGGACCGACGAAGTGCCTTACCCATTCAAGCGCTCAATCAGCGTTTCCCTCAATCTCTGCGAAGACTCCACTTTCACTCCGGGCGGGAGGTAATGATAGGAGGTCCCCTCGTCGCGTATCGCCTCCGTCACGACTATTATATCAGCCGGTTTCAGGAATCCCTGCAGGCCCCCGGCCAGGCCGGCCTCGATGATCATCTTAGCTCCTCATGCAATTGCTTCCTCGAGTATGGCTGCTGCGGCAGGTGCTCCGATCGGGAAAAGGCCAACTCCTATTTCTACACCGTTGAATCGGCCGGTGCAGGATGGCTTCTCCATACATCCATTCTATGGGTTCGCCCTTGATGAGGCCCTTAGCACATTCAAATAAGCCTCTATCGTATGTCAATAGCAGGCGTTCCGGGATCCTCAAGGAGTCTATTGAAACTCCCCTCCTCTCCGCGAAGTAGCGGATGGTATCGGAGGGGCTGAATAAGGGCTCGTCCTCCCTCAATTCCATCGGGAAATTCGGTGATCCCAAAATTTAAATACGTATTAGGGAGCCCCCGAAATAAGGCATAGTGGAAGGCAGAAATTTCAGATAATTAGTGAGGCCTCATGTCCTCATACTCTTGCTTCGTTAAGTACTTCCCTCCCACTGTTATGAACCTCCTGGGCTTCACGACTCTATCGTATTTCTTTACGTCCTCGAGCTCCAGGACGAGGAAAGTGACGTCCCTGTAGGGGCCTCCGCCCCTCCTATCCTTGAGGGGCCTCGAGTAACTCCTAGCTTCCTCCTTCGTTATGAAGACCCTTTCTCCATATTTACTGTATATCTCATCGAGCTTCATCATCCCTACGCTCTTTATCGTCGCCTCACCCACGATGCCCCTTATCTCATGGGATGCGTAGAAGAGGACCTTGTGCCCCGGCTTGAGCTGCTTGAAGCATGTGGGATGCTTTATGAAAACATCTTTGCCGCTGAATATCCTCTGCAACAGGTTAGAGGGTACCGGATATATCACACCTATGATCTCGCTCAACGCAACACCCCGATTCCTCACGGGAGGAAGATAAATAATTTCTCCCAGTTATCCTCTAAGGGTATCCGTATGAGCGCCTACTTCTCTAAGGGACTAGTGAAAGCTCCCCATAAATATGTAAAAAGGGATAATAGAAGGGGAAGCTAGAACTCGGTAAATTAGCTGAACTCATCGATAGGAAGGATAGGACTTGAATGCTCGGGAAAAGTTGAGGAGATATCAAAAATATAACAAGGCGAGAGATGAGAAGATAGTGGACATCGCACTACAGTACAATGCCATACTCATAACCTCGGATCAGGGAATAAGAGCTTACGCGAGCTCGAAAGGGGTATTCCACATATATATCTAACCCGCTGAGGAGCCTCGACGCGGGCCCCTTAACCCCTATGAATGCTGTGGAAAGCCGGGAAAACTTTTATTGGAAGATGGAGCGAAAACTTATATTTTTCATGGAGAGGACCCAGCAGAGGGGTGTGAGTGAGCGAAAGGAAGTTCATAGAGTCGCCGAAGTTCCCGGTCAAGGAAGTGAGTAGAGCATCCGCTGCAGAGAAGGGACCTGGAAGGCCTCCTCATTGGGAGATGGTTTTCTGGTGGACTAGGAAGCCGTTAATAGCAGCGAGAGCTGTGATAGCCGGATGCCTCCTGCCTGAAAACACTGATAGAGAGAGTTTCCTCCGTTCGATAGGGATAAGGGGGAAGGGGATAGCCTACAGAAATGCTCCCTCATACAAATTCGATGGAGTAAAGCTCTTGGATCCATTCGCAGGGTTCGGCTCGATACCCTTAGAAGCACTTAGGCTTGGAATCTCAGCAACAGCTGTAGAACTTCTTCCAACAGCTTACGTGTTCCTGAAGGCTATCTTGGAGTACCCTAAATATGGGAAGAAGCTCTCAGATGACGTGAGGAAGTGGGGGGAGTGGGTTGTTGAGAGGCTCAAGGAGGAGGTGAAGGAGCTTTACGATGAGGATGTCGCTGTCTACATCGGATCTTGGGAGGTGAAGTGCCCTAACTGCGGGAGGTGGACTCCGCTAGTGGGAAACTGGTGGCTAGCGAGGGTTAAAGGAGATAAGGGATATGAGAGGATCGCTTGGATGAAGCCCGTGGTAAATGGGGATAGAGTTGGCATAGAGGTAGTGGATCTGAATAAAATGTTTGGAGACAGAGCCGTTGAGAGAGCTAAAATTGTGAAGAACAGAGTGATAATAGATTCCGAGGAGTTCAGGGTTCCTGAGAGCAATATAGAGGCGAGAAGGGAGCAGGCTGTATGCCTCCTCTGCAATCAACCCATAAAGTATTATGATGCTGAGGATGGGAGGCATGTTATCAAGCCCGGGAAGGGTGAAAAGCTGAAGTGGTACGTGAAGTACGCGCTCTCGAGGTATAATGAGGGGGATGATAGCTTAGCAAGGCAGAGGCTGCTCATTAAAGTCAAAGTTAAACAGGGAGACCTGGAATTCGAGCCATGTACAGAGGAAGATCAAGAAAAACTTGAGAAAGCGAGGGAAGAGGTGAAAAAGCTCCTAGAAACAAACGACCCAGACGTACCAACTGAACTAGTACCACTATACGAAGTGAGGCGTATAACACCCATCCTCAATGCAGATAGATGGTATAAGCTCTTTAACCCCCGCCAGCTTCTGACATTAGTCAAGCTCGTTAAACTGATAAGAGAGGCCGGAAAGAGGATAGAGGAGGATAAACTTAAAGAGGGTTGGAGTAAGCAGGATGCGTTTGAGTATGCGGAAGCAGTGACAACATACCTAGCAATAGTGCTGTGTAAATACGCTGATTATAGCTCTGTTACAGCTGGATGGAATCAATCACTAATAATGGGACACTCTCTCTCAATGAGAGGAATAGCGATGGTTTGGAATTACAGCGATATGGTTCCCTGGAAAGAGTGGACTGGAACTTTTACAAGAAACTTTAACACATTAATTGATGGTTTGTCATACCTCGTTTTTGCTGTTCCTATCAGTCTTAGTAGCGAAGGAGCCCTACTTAGTAGTACTATTTTTCATAGTACACCTTTTAGCTCATCAGAGGAGAAATTTATTGAAAGAGAAGCAAAAGTATTGCTAGATGATGCTACAATTCTCAGTAAACTTGATGCAGAAGAGAAGTTCGATCTTATAGTTACAGATCCACCCTACTATGATGATGTTCCCTATACTGAGCTCAGCGATTTCTACTACGTCTGGTTGAAGAGAGCTTTGAGTGATGTTATCGATAACAAACTCGCCCCTAGATTCATACCGGAGGCTTTCTTCGAGAAAATCGGTGAAAGCTATATAGAGATACCTACCCAATGGGAGAAATATGCCTTGAGTGAGGTGAGCCTCAACCCGCCTAGGCTTGGCCCGAATGCGAAGAAGGAGGAAGGCATAAAACACTTCCAGAACCTCCTGAACCTCTCCTTCAATAACATGGCCTCTAGGCTCAAGGAAGATGGAATCATAGTGACTTTCTATGCTCACACTAGTCCCGATGCATGGAAGGCCCTCCTCGAGGCCGGTTGGGAGAACTCGGGGTTGAGGATCACGAACGCGTTCCCGTTGGTCACGGAATCTGAGCAGAGCGTTGTCAAAAGGGGGAAGCTATCCATGGACACTAGCATTATTGTGGTGTGGAGGAAGGGATCCGAGGCATCAGTAGATGCATCAGACCTCTATGAGGAGATGGCAGATGCCTCAGCGAGGAGAGCGAGGGAGCTAATAGATCTGGGCATAAGCGGGAGGGATCTCATAATAGGGACTCTAGCGGAAGCTCTTTCAGTGGCCACTAAGTACAAGGAGGTCAGGTCTATGGGGAGAGTTGACGTCAGGACGCTAGTCGACAGCTACATATACCCTGCCTCCCTCCTGGGCCTCGCGAGAGCCCTAGCATATAAAGCGGATCTTAAAGAGACTATAAAAAGCCCTGAGGCTATGTTCTACCTTATCGTAAAATTTGCCCTCAGCGGGATGAAGGAGAAAGTGATAGAGAGCACAGATGCCAGGATATTCTCAATAGGGACCTCCCTGGATCTGGGAAGGGCGAAGAAACTGAGGATATTGAAAGGAGGGGAGAGCGAAGGGGCTAAAGTAGCGAGAGCGCAGAGCCTCATCCTAATGGAGCCCACATCTACGGAAAAAGCTAAATTAGAGGAACTTCTAGAGGTCAGAGGGGTGGGCGTGAGGGAACCCGAGATAAGGTGCTCGATAGATGCCCTGCACGTCCTCGAGTATTATTCCGTCTCGCTCGCCTGCGGGGAATTCAAGAAGAAGCTCGATGAACTGAGATCGAAGTACCCCTCTCAAGTCGAGGAGGCAATTTTAATGGCTAAGATGATGGCTAAGGTCCTATCTAAGGACGATAAGGAGAGGGTACTGTGCGAGAGGATCGTCGGATGCTTAGAGCCGGTGCCTAGGGCAGTTCCGCTCGATTTGGGGTGATCTCATGGGGCTGAAGGAATATTTGCAGAGGGGAGATGTGAAGGTCTGGGATGATGTCTACGATACGAGCTTGGACGATAAAGCTGCTCCTAACTTATGCGATGTCTACTTCCGGAGGGAGGTCCCCCTCTACACAGACCCCAAGGAGTTCTTCAAGCACACTTACCTCACTAAATCAATGAGAGAGCTTATAGAGGAGATAGCGGATTCTCTAGAGGGGAAAAAGGGAAGCAATATATTCCTCCTGACATCACTCTTCGGAGGAGGGAAGACCCATACGCTGATAACGCTCTACCATGCCTTCGAGAGCCCGGAGAGTCTGAGGGATCTCGATGAGAAACTCGCCGCTAGGATATCGAGGCTAGGAAGGGTAAAGGTCGTGGTGATGGACGCGAGCAGCACGAAATTAGTCCCTCACCCAGCTGAGCCTTATGAAGCTGAGGGATTCAAAATAAGGACGATATGGGGTATGTTAGCTTATAAGTTAGGCAGATACGCTGATATAGAGCACCTTGATAGCAAGGGATCTCCGGCTCCCGATATCGAGAAGCTCAGGTCCATCTTGTCTGGAGCGAAGGATCCCACGATAATACTGCTTGATGAGATAGTCCCCTACGTTTTCAATATGACGAGATCCGAGGATCTCAAGGATTATGGGGAGAAAGTCATACTTTTCCTGGAAAATCTGGCTAAAGCCATAGAACCCCTCGAAAGGATAGCCCTCGTGATCTCCATCCAAGCGGAGTACAGGAAGGGGGAGCCCCGCTACGAGGAGCTTTACAGGGACGTAGCGGAAAAGATACTGAGGCACATACGCAGGGAGACCACCAAGATAGTAGTTCCTGTAGCCCCTGAGGACATTGTGATGGTCCTCAAGAGGAGGATATTCTCATATATATCTGAGGATGCGGCATGGGAAGCTCAGGATAGTCTCCAATCTACCTACAGGGGCTACGAGATATTCGGGACGGAATCCGACTGGCAGCTATCACTCGAGGAGAAGAGGATCACGGCTAAGGATACTTATCCTTTCCACCCAAAGTATTTGGAAGTACTCAGAGAATTCGTCACGAGGAACAGAGATCTCCAGAAGACGAGGGATGCAATAAGGATAACTAGAAAGGTCGTGAGGAGGATCCTCAGCGGGAGGGAGGATTCGGAGTTCATAATGCCGTGGCACATAGACCTGAGGGATAAGGATATAAGGAACCTGGTCCTCACGGAGAGCTACAAGAATTTCAGGGATGTCGCGAGCAGGGACATAGTATCCGAGGATGGAAGCCTCGGCTCTATCGCGAACTGCTCAAAGCCAGCGCTCGCCCTCAAGATAGCTACAGTCGTATTACTGAAGACCTACACTTATGAAACATTCAAAGAACCTCTAAAAGTATTCCCAGATCTGAAGGACATAGCTTTGATGACTTACGATCCCGAGAGCTTTTCATCAAGCGATCTTCAGCCACCAGATATAGAGGCCACGGTAGAGGAGATGCTGGTCAAACTCCCCCATTTCACCGGGGAGGAGAACAGGTTCTGGTTCACGCCCTATCCATCGGTCTTGGAGTACGTAGAGAGGAGAGCTGATGAGATGCTGAGAGGCGCGACCCTCGACCTCCACAGGAAGCTGGTCAATTATGTAAAAAGTCATGTTAAAGGAGAGATCTCCGGAACCCGAAAGAAGGGAGAGAAGCCATCAGGCGAGGTATTTGACAGTAAGAACGTGATTACACTGGGATATGGAGATGACATAGGGAGAGAGCTGAGGGACGAGAAATCGTTGAGGTTAGTCGTAATGGTAAAACCGGATGTTAGTGTGGAGGAGCTGAGGAATATAGTACTGAGAGAACCCGGAGGGGGAAAGAGAACATATGTGAATACGATAGCAGTAGTATTCCCATCTAAATCGGATTTAGCGGGTGAGCTCAGATATGTAGCGAAGATAGAGGCGGCTAAAGAAATAAAGGAAAACCTGAGCGAGTACTACACAGATAAGGACATAATAAAGATCCAGAGTAATAAGTTGGAGAGTTACATTAATGAGAACGAAGGATACTTGATGCAGCAGATACTCTCCCTCCTAACGAAGGTCGCTTACCCGTACAGGGGGAAGGAGGGGGACGATATAAAGATCGTGGAAGCGAGTCCTTCCTCCTCCTTCATATCGCAGGTGGAAGCGGCGCTCAAAGATCCGAGAACTGGACCGAAGCTCAGGACAAAACTGGAATTCAAGGATATCTCCGATTTTCTTAAGGACAATCTCAGATGGGATTTAGTGAATGGAGACAGGCAGTTCGAGTTCAAGGAAATCATGGATGTATTCTACACGAGTACAGCGGCCCCCTTCACTACGCAAAAAGCAGTTGAGGAAGCTCTCCTCGAGGGCCTGGATAAACTCGATATAGGGGTTAAGATAGAGGGGGAGCTCTACTGGAAGAGAATCGGATCCTCAGGCGCTGAGAGGCCGAAGGGATTGAGGGATACAGCAGTGATACTCCCCTGGAAGAGGGCTGCGGAGCAGATGAAGGAGGAGCTCCTCTCCAAAAGCGGTGTGCGGAAGAACGGAGTAACGAAGAGGATCTGGTACGAAGTAGAGATTGGAGGGGAGAGAATACTTCTCGAGGACTTGGTGAAGCAGGAAGGATGGGAAGAGGTCTTGAGGGCCGGGGTGATAGAGAAGAGGGAGGAGGAGCTGAAGAGGGGCTTCGTCCTCGATGTGAAACCGAAGCATGTGGAATTGAACCAGGGAGAGAAGGCAGTATTCGAGATATCCATAGAACCCGTAGAAGATTATTCGGAGGAGATAGAGCTCCAGGTAGAGGAAGGGGAGCTCAGTCAGGGGAAAGGCAGGCCTCCGATGAAGGTCTCATGGGAGGTAACGCCCAGGAGGGTGGGGAGGTTTCCCCTGAAGATAAGGGCAGTGAGCTCGGACGGGCTGCTCAAGGAGGAATCCGTCTCCATAGTCATCTTGAGCCCTGAGGAGGAGAGAGATGTAGATAAGATAGATAGCAGCATCTCTGGAGAGAAGCTCCTATCAATAAGTAGTTCCGATCTAATTTCGCTGAAAATAGCGATAGAAAACGTGAGCAAGTTGGGCATGAAGGCTAAAGTGAATATCGATGCTGAGTTCGGGGGGAATATACGCTTCTCAATGGAGGGGGTGAGCATAGATATAGCGAGGTTCCTAGTCCAGAAGTTAGATGAAATATCAAGGCAAGCGAGTCAGCTCGGATTGAGGACGCATTTAAATGGAAGCATAGAGTTCGAGGATCATGTGGTGTTGGATGACCAGAAAATAGCGGTGCTATCTCAACTGAATGGAAGAGCTATCTTCAAACTCCTAGTGAGGAGGAAGGGTCATAAAGGCTGAGAACATCTAGAAAATGTGCGATTCCCTTTAACTACCAGAGGAGAGCTCATCGCTGGTAATGAGGATAGCAACACTTCCCATGGACAGCTAAACTTTTAAGTTATTTTTCCTCGAATTCTTGATAGTAATGAAACTCGAGGATGGGGTAATCAGCTTCATCTCAGGATTCTTGAATGAGCTGAGCTATCACCCCCTGATATATCCGTATCTCCGGACTTCCGCGGAGGACCCCCCTCAGCACTACCTCCATCAGTGCGAAGTCCTCGCTAGACTCGCTCTCAGGAACCCCGTCAGAGTCCTCATAGGGGATGAGATAGGGCTTGGAAAGACGATAACGGCCCTAGCGATCTCCAGATATATGGAAGGAGTGGGTAGAGTATCCAAAGCTTTGATAATAGTCCCCAGAGTCCTCATACCGCAGTGGAGGAAGGAGCTCGAGAGGATGGGCATAGGTAAAGTTAATCAGATAGAGAGGGAGAACATAGAATATCTAAAAAAGCAGGGGTTCCCTGATGGATACTATCTCTCATCAATGGACTTCATAAAAAGGGAGAAAAGGATAAAAGAAGTTCTGGATGTCCCATGGGATATAATAATTGTAGATGAAGCCCATAAGCTTGGGATGAAGACGAAGAGATTCAAGGAGGTAGGAAGGGAGCTTATAGAGAGAAAGCCCAGAAGGAATGTGATATTCCTCTCAGCGACACCTCACAGAGGGGATCCCGCAGATTACATATCGAGGCTTCGGCTCCTTGATCCCTACCTGGAGGATTGGAGATCGTTGGATAGGAAGCAGTTCTATGAGCTGACGCATGGAGCTATAATCTTCAGGAGGACGAAGGAGGAGATAAACAAGATATACGAGGGAAAAGAGATATTCCCAATGGCCAGATTTTACGCGACAGTTATAAAGGTGAGGAAGGATGAAGAGGAGTTCATAAATAGACTTCTCAATTTCCTGAAGTCAAAACTCAGAGATCTCGCCTATGAGAAGGAGGAGCTCAGCAAGAAGGCACTCCCCCTCCTATTAGTTCTCATATTCAAGAGGGCATCCTCCAGCCCCTATGCCGCTGTGACGACTCTCGAGAGACTGCTGTTGAGGAGGACAGCCCACGGGAATTTGAAGGAACTGATACACAGCGTGAAGACGCTCTTGGGAACCGGATATGAGGATCAGGAGTATCCGGGAAGAGATCCCGAGGAGATCATGGAGGAGTTCCTGGATGCCACATCCTCCCTCATGTCCGAGAGGGATAGGGAGGAGATGAGGAAGCTCGTTGAGATGGCGAGGGATATAATGAGGGAGGGAGACAGTAAACTAAAAGCTCTAATTTCCCTGCTGGATGAGGTGAAGGAGGATTCGAAGGTCATAGTCTTCACCGAGTATAAGGACACGCTCGACTACATAATGAAAAAGCTCCTGAACGAGGGTTGGCCTGAAAGCTCGATCCTCAGACTCAGTTCGGATGAAACGGCTGATGAGAAGAAATTCATGGAAATAAGAAGAGCTTTTGAGAGGGATCCTAGGGCTAGAGTTCTCATAGCTACGGATGTCGCGGCTGAGGGCCTGAACCTGCAGGTAGCTCATATCCTGATAAATTACGAGGTCCCCTGGAGCCTGATAAAACTGGAGCAGAGGATAGGTAGGGTGTGGAGGCTCGGGCAGAGGAGGGAGGTTGAGATATACACTCTCTTCATGACGAATAAAGCCGATAGCGCTGCGCTTAGATCAATCTACGAGAAGCTCCTCAACTTGAAGAGAGCGGATTTGGGCGCGAGGCCTATAACCGGGCAGGAAGTGATCCTCTATACGGAAACGGAGGATCTCACGAAGCTGCCTCCTTACGTCGTGACGAAGAGTGAGAAGGGGAAGAAGAGGTTCCTCAAGGTTACTGAAGCTAGATTAATAGAGACCTATCTGAGGAAAGATGAGAAGGGCCTGAGCGACCTAATAGAGTCCATAATAGCTGCCAAGCAGGAGATAGAGAGGGAACTGAAGTCCAAGGGGGTGCTGTACACTCAAAAAACTAGGGAAGCGATAATAAATACGATAGCCCAGATCGGATTCGAGAGTCATCATGACTTGATGGATTCGATGAAGAAGCTCCTCAAGTCAGCATCCGGCTTCCTCGGGTTGAGGGTTCTCTCGGGAGTGGATGGGCTAAAGGTTATCAGGGGATCGGAGATGCCCGTAGCGGTAACAAGCTTAAGGACTATCTACGGCATGCTTCTCGGGGAGTGTAGGAGTTCATCTCCGGTGAATCTAGTGGCCTACGGACCAAACGGGAGGGTTCTCATAAAACTAGTGGAGATAAGGGATAGGAGGAGCGGAGGTTTGCTCTACAAGGAGCCCATCGGGATAGATCTAAAGAAAGAGAAGATCATAAGAGGATCCGAACTCATTGACTTAATCTCATCAGCGATCTCGAATTTAGTTGGAATAGCTGAGATAACTAACTCGGATATCTCCGTGAAATTGAGGGCCATAGTGATAAATGAATTCCAGAAATCTTGCAGGGGACTCCTCGCGCCGATCATCAACTACTCCAGGAAGTTGCAGGAGGAGGGACTCAGGGGTCCGGATAACTGGATGAAAGCTGAGGACCTCGATATAAGGATTTCCGACGATCTGGGATCCATACAGTTCATCGAGCCCCCTAAGGGAAGCTTAGATATCCCGGAGGAAGTCAAAAAAGAGGTAGAGAAGAAGGCCCTCGAGATCGTCATGAAGGTGGAGAGGGATGAGGGGAGGATCCCCGAGGTAGTCCCGGAGGAGGAGCACTACGATATAAGGAGCGTCGATCCATCCACGAAGGAAGTTAGGATAATAGAGGTGAAGGGCCATCTGGGGCCTGAAGTATACGGGGAGCTGACTTCTTACGAAGCAGAGCTCGCTGAGAGGGAGAGGGAAAGGTACTGGCTCTACATAGTTTACAATATAGGGACCGATCCAGAATGGATCAGGTTCAGGGATCCGGTCAGCACCATGAACTGGGAGGCATTCGAGAGGGTGGAGAGGAGGTACATCCTGAGGCCGAAGGAGGGGAAGCCTTGATAGAGATACTGTCCGGGGAGAACAGCATAGGTGGGAATTTTGTAAGGATAAGGGATGGAGATAAAACTCTTGTATTCGATCAGGGGATCAGATTCGATATAATGAGCAGGTATTACTCCATGCAGGTAACGCCTCAGGGGATAGCTGAGCTCAGGAGACTCGGGGTCATCCCGAAGCAGGAATGGTACATGGACGCCAGCGGCATATACATATCGCACATGCACCTCGATCATCTGGGGCTCCTGCACAACATACCCTCGGAGACTCTCGTATATCTGCCGAGCCTCTCGGTATACGAGGATATGAAGGAGAGGTGGGAGAACTCCTCCTCATGGCTCCAGCTAGTTGCAGGGAGATATTTCCTGGAGATAAGGGAGATAAAACCTTTAGAAGAGGATGAAAACGGTGTGATTCCACTTCCAGTATCCCACAGCGCCTATCCAGCATACGCATTCCTGTACTTCGGCAGAGAGGAGACGATTCTTTACACAGGGGACTTCAGAGTCGACAGCTTCCTCGGGGAGGAGAGGTTCCTCGAGCTAATAGGCGAGGATCTCCTCACTTACTTGGGGGAGAATCCGGATGTGAGAGTGGACACTCTCATAATAGAGGGGACGAATGTAGGGTCGAACAGGACACCTATCTCACCGGATGATGTCGCAAATATGATAAGGAGGATCGCTATCTCCCGAAAATCCTCTCAAGCTCCCATGCTATTCACACTCCATGGTCTCGACTTCGAGTACGCTTACCTCATTCTCGAGATAGCGAAGGAGCTCGGATTCGATTGCTACGTTGCATCGGCTCAAATAGCTAAGCTCCTGGAGAGGATACCAGAGCCCCCCGTTGAGATAAATCTTGTTGAGGATTTCGTGAGATATCCGACGATGAGGGAGAAGGTTTCCCTTGAGGAGATAGGAGGGAACTCTTTCATACTTACCTCCCACAGGGAGATAGTAGATTTACTGAGGGATCCGAGCTTCCGCCCTGCTATGAGGAGCCCCGTGGCGGTACTCTCTGAGCCGGAGCCTGAGGTAGAGGAGGCGTTGGAATACGATGTGATAGCTAACTGGCTCTCCGCCATGGGGGTGCAGCACTACAGGATGAGGGCATCGGGCCACTACTATCCCTATCAGCTGACGCGTATAATGAGCGTAGTGAGGCCCAAGGATGTGAAGCCCATACACACGAAGTCTCCGGATTTACTGAAGAGGCTCGCTAGCCTCTCTTACGGATCAACTTGAACTTCCTCTCGAAAATAGTGAAAGGATGGGATAAAAATAATAGAATCACCTGAGCAGGAAGGGCAGAATTCCCCTCAGCATGGGACAGATTTCATAAGAAAAATTATCTTGCTATACAGATCATTTCTTCGGTGGAGGGTAAATAGCTCGTTAAGTTGCCTATCTACGTAACTGATCCCCCTCCAGATTTCTTTCAAGAAACTCCCAGACAACGCCTCTCTTCAGTAGGTCATGACAGAATTGATTCTCATAACTTCGGAGGCATCCATAACAACTGGTCTCAAGCCCACATGCGCAATTCTTGACTCGGGCTAGGGCACCCTTGAGAACCTCATACAAGTTTCTCTCGCTCATTATTCGTTTTACATGCCCAGCTCCACCAGGAACATTATCAAACAATATTAGCATAATTCTGCCCTCAGATGAATGGAGGCATCCATTCAGATCCTCTCTTTTTATCCCGAGGGCCTGGCTTGCGCCCTCTAGTACTGCATATAAGAGGGATAGCCAGAAGCTTTCTACAAACTTATTATTTATCTTAATAGACTTTGATCTAAATATCTCTCTAATATAACTTTCATTTATATTTGGCTCTTCAAATGAAATAGAAAGCACATCAGTCTTAAAAGTATGTCCAAGGTGAAACGGGCCTTTCAAAGGTGATGTGCAGTCCATCCCGTAAGGCGTTTTATGCTTTCTTTTTCTCTCCGGGAAAGCCGCACCGCAATCAAAACATATCCAAAACCCACCCTTCTTCCCCTTACAGATAACGGCTAATTCTCCATCGGAAGAGTACTTACATTTAATCTTAAATCCGCCAATATTGAATGTTCTTTCCTCTGGCTTCTCATAACTGAAGAAGTATGGTCTTGTGGTAAACTCATGCTTTGGTCTCGATTCACCCGGTTTCTTTGGCTCAAAATCCTTAGAGGTCACAAAGCCAAATATTGGCGTGACAAATCTATGTATATCCCCCCGTGAGATGGGTCCATGAACATCGCATGAGAAGGAGGGTGGGTTTTCTTCTATTGTTCCACTTTTTATGAAAAATTTATTGCATTCACTGCAGATAGCATACCAGTAAATCGGCCATGTCCTATTTCTCACGACTTTCAACCCTTCACTCTCCCAAATATACCCGTTTGCAACTACCTGACTCCCTGGCGCGAATTCTGAAATAGCTATGCTCAAATCTCTTTCTAGCTGGATATTTTTAGCAGCGTCCTGGTGTGATAGAATGTCCAATTCAACAACATCCACTGGAAAACCATACTTGGGAATAACTGCATGAGATGCTAAGAAATCTATGAGCTGTTTTCTCTTAATAGTCTCCTTTCTTTTGTATGCCCAGTTCATATCTGCATGTATTTTGTTTCTTTTTTGCTGATCTTGGGCACTATTCCATTCTTCCTCCTTTAATCTATAGAATTCCTTAAGCCTGGTAAATTCGTCCCTTATTTTCTCGTCTGCTTTTGTAAGAACACCTTCTTTGCCCACAAGACTATCAACTCATTTCCAATCATCAACTCCAAAAACTTTCTGCAAGTCCTCAGGTATGACTCTTTTTAATGATTTCAGGATGGATTCGGGCTTTGTGGGAAGATACTCCTTTATTCTCTCTGTGCCTGAAATACCTTCTTCAAATCTGAAAAACGAGTCCGCATCCCCGAAATAATCGCTAAATTTTCTGAAGAAATCCGCAATTGCAATGGAGTAGAGATGACGGGAAATTATCTTCTCATTTTTGAGTTCAATGATAGGTGGCTTTATTCTTCCTTCAATCATTTTTTTCTGGCTCTTTAAAGTATGCAAGGTCATCGAACAGCACCGGATTCTGGGGGCAGTATCCGAAGGTCCCACGCAGGATCACCTCGCCCCTATCGAATGGGAGCAAGCCGACGATTATCTTGAGCAGTGTGCTCTTTCCCGATCCATTTTCCCCTGTTATCCCTACGATCTCCCCTCTGTTGACTTTCAGATCAACTCCCTTAAGCACGTGATGCCTTCCAAATCTCTTGTGGACATCTCTAACCTCGAGCACAGCTTCCGATTCCCCGCCCTCTTTCATCAGCATCCCCTTTCAAATTTCTGTAAATATCCTCCGTAGCAGCTCCTGTGACTTCACCCACATTCCTAGATTTCCTCCATGAACTTTTTAAACTTCTCCAGGTCCACAGGGACGAGAACTGGCCTCTTCAGGAGCTCGCAGGGCCACTGCTTGCACTCATCGCAGCCCTCAATTCCCCTCTTCTCAGCGCATCTTTTCCTCCTTCTCAGCCAGCTCTCCTTCCTCCTGAGAAATCTCTCCACACCTATCTCCTTGATCTGCTTCATATTTACCCATGTATCCAGCAGGAGCTCTCCTCCAGCCCCTCAGCCCTAAAGAAATAAAATAATTTGCACGGAAACTTGCTACAATCCAAGCAGATCCTTATGTTCTATTATATGAACATTCATAAATTTTACAATGTTTTCCGTACTCCCTGCTTAAACCCCTATTTGACCCGCAACCACCACATCTCCCATCGATAAAAGCTCAAGCTTGCGAACTATGTGAACTTCAAGCTAGGAATTATCTCGGGCATGTCCCGAATTCCTTGCGTATCCCCCTCAGTATGCAATTTCTACAATGAGCTATCTCCAGTACTGAGGTCCCTCGCTTCCCCTCGCAACTCCTTCGCTATCAGTTCTGTGCCTCCAAAGTCCCTTCCTAAAGCTTATTGGGATTATTCCGAGCTCATCTATCAGGTAATCGCTGAGCAAAACCTCCTCCACATATGGATTCACTATTATGCTGCAGGGGGAGCTCGCCCTCGCCTCATCATCTATGATCAACTGCACCTCAGCTTCAACTGGGAGGCGGAAAATAGAGACCTCTCCACCAGCCGTGGATACCTCCTCGCTCTCGAACTTCAAGGAGGGCCACAAGCCCATCCTCTTTGCAAGGCCGATGGGGATGCAGATATCCGGCTCGGAGCTCTCAAAACCAGAGTTCACGAGGGCGGCTGTCTCTACCCCCTTCCCCTCTATCAACAACTTGATCTTCACTCTTATTCCCATCTCTCTACCCTGATGTACTTTATCCTTCGGCCCGTTGGTATTAAATAACCTATGAACTTGATCCTCCTCCTAGCCCTTCTGTCGACTTCCATCAGTGAAATCGGATGCATTAGAATTTAAGCCTTACTATCAGTTCACTTCCCAATTTATTATGATCTAGGGATTTCCCGAGGGCTCCTTAAGCTTTTTACTGATAAGCGCGAATTCTATTATTTCCCGAGCTTAAAATTCCTCAGGAAATTTTAAATGGATTCTTTTTTGAGCCTCGCCCGGTATGCTGGGGAAAAGCCGGATGCACAGGCAGAGAATAGAGGGGCTTCATCCGTTCACCCCGAAGGCCCTATGAGGGAAGGGATGAAAGTCAACGCTAGACCAGAACAGTGACTAAATTCATCTATTTTCGCTCATTTCAAGACCTACCTTCCCTAAATTATAATCTTCCTATTTAGAGAAGCTTGATGAGCTTCCTTGAGTGGAAAATGCTGAAAATCCTTTGATGAACTCTCAAATTGAGAGTTTCAGCCTGTTTTTTATTGGCCTCCTTGACAAATGAGGGGGATTCGATGATCAAGGTTGAGAAGCTGTATGTGAGGCTGGGAGGTAGTGAAATCCTGAAGGGAATTGACGCAAACTTCTCACATAAGCACATCGTGCTTGGACCGAATGGAAGCGGGAAGACCACTCTCTTCAGGGCTATGGCGGGCTTGATCCCATATGAGGGCTGCATAGAGATAGATGGCCATCCTCTGGAGAAGCTCAGAGGTGCTGTTGGTCTTCTAGCCACTAACATCACTGAGATCTACCATCTGGCCCCTGTCAAAGCTCTGGATCTCCTTCACCTCTTCAGCGACATAACTGGTTCTAACACTGAAGATACTCTAAAGCTTCTTGAAGATCTGGGAGTTAAAAGGGATTTGCTTGCCAAGAGAAAGCTTTGGGAACTATCTGCAGGGACGAAAAAGGCTTTCACAACAGCTCTTGCTCTTTCCAGCGGTTCGAGGCATGTGATACTCGATGAGTCATTCGAACAGCTTGATCCAGCGAAGAAAGTGAGATTTTATCTTACTTTTTCTTACTCTCCCCGTGTGGAGGATAAGGCTATCTGGCAAGGGGCAGATCGTCATACCAGCTGAGGTGAGATCGCAGTTAGGCTTGAAGAAGAGCTCTACTCTGACTTTAAGGATTAAGGGCAGGAAAATTGTGATAGAGCCTTTGGAGGAGCTCCCCCAAGATGTCTTCATTGAGGCGGAAGAGGATATAGTAGACAGAGCTTTAGCAGAGGCAAAGGAGTCCTCAGATAAAGTTAAACAGCTGTTGAGGGATCTCGGTGTCGAGTAGGATAATTCTGGACACAATTGTGATAATAGAGTATATCACAATATTTTCTGCTCTTTCTCATCCTATTTATCTGGGCGTACTTTTTTGGAGTTATTGGATATTCCTAGTAATGCTTAATCTTATCTCTGATAAAGTTCAAAATATCCCTTAGAGTATCTTCCCATTCACTCTTAGGTTTAAATGGCTTCACGTTCGACTGAGAGCTCTCATGAAAATGATGTGGGAAAGTATCTATGCCCGTTACACTCCTATGAGCCGCATTATCCCATCTATACACTGTTCCGTTCACATTTCTGCGTTCCCAGTGAAAAGAATACTTTCCTGGAATCCTTCTTGAGAACCAAATATCAAGAAAACTGTTATCCACAAGATAAACTCGTAGCCTATCGTCCCTTAAGTCGATAGATAGTGCTACATCAGGATACTCCTCCTTAATCACTTTTACAAGTCTGAGATACAACGCATCTATATTCATAATTCCTCCTTCGCCTTTTTGTTAATTTCTCTTTATAAATGCATAAATTAATCGGGTACCTCTTTCAGGTCCGCTCTCTAAAAGCTTCCAAAAAGGTATTATCTTAAATATCGATTTATAGCTTAGATTTAAGCTGTAAATACAATTAAACTTAAGAATTAAAAAGAACTTCCATGAATGAGAAGAAATTATTCATTGTTTCTCGTATGTCTGTGAGTCTGCCCTTCCAACTCCTCCAACAAATTCTCAAGCCCTTTTTCGCGGTCTTCCAGATAATCGAGCCTGATTATATCATCATGGGCATCCACATCGCTCACCTTATCCTCCTCAACCAGCCTCATGAGATCCTCAAAGCTCCTCACCCCATATTTGGATAAAATAAGCACCTTCTCAGCCTTAACGCGCCTCAGCTCATCTAGAATTAGGTATCTCAATGCTCTCCTCTCGACTTCTTCTGTAGATAAGCCGAGGTACTCCGATATTTTAGCGACGATAGAGCTGCTCATATACTCATCTCTTCCTAATATTCTTTTAAAAATTCATATGTTCAAATGAGCATTCAATGCAGCCCAACACATTAAAAATTGGGAAGTTCATATCACGTAAATGCTTTTCAGATCTCAGGCCGAATGAACTGAGGGGCTTCAGTAGCGGTCCACTGATTTTCCGTGCTTAGAGAAAGGACCGGGAGACATTCAAAGGGATCTAAGTTGATGACTCAGCACCTCTAATCCCCCAAGAGGAAGGACAAGATCAGGAGGACATATAGAAAGGCATCCAGCTTCCTCTATATTGACAGGGGAGAATGGAGAATTTGCATTGAGAGAAGCTGGCTTGGGGTGTGGAATATGAAGGAGATGTTGGATCCGGATATAGAGGATAATAAATCGCTTATGAAGCTTAACGGGCTATCCCCGTTCTAAAAAGATGAGATAAAATGATAGTGGTATTTGACATAGAAACAACTGGATTAGATCCCTATAAATACGAAGTGATCCCTATAGGAATGGAGAGGGGTGATAGATAAAAACAATGGAAGGTATGAGAGACATAGTAACATAATAAGAGTGAGTAATGCTGATCAGCTGAGATCCTTTAGGAGCCTCTCCGTGTCATCTGCGATTACTCTGGCAGGAGTTAAATAAAATTTCACATTATTGTTTTTTATTTGATATATTTGTGCTCTCCGAGTACCCTCTACGCCTTAGCAATTAGGGAGCTCTTAGATTATCTCGAACTCTATCGGCACTTTCCTCGGCTTTGGGCCCTCAGATGTGAACACTATGTCCCAAGCATCGATCTCAGGTCTGCCTATTACCAGTTGTACCTCCTCCCTGAGGTTCTCCGCAACCTCAAAGACAACCCTTCCCGGTACTTCTACACCTTGGAAGACCACCTTAACAAGGGCTTGTCCAACGATCCTCAGCCTCCCCCCCTTTATCAGCTGTCCTCAGCTCATAGGGCTCATCCAGCGGGATAAATGCCCCCAGCTCATCGGCTAAGCTCCTTGAGATCAAGCTCCTGCTAGCTCCTGTATCAACTAAGGCTTTGAGCTTTATGCTCCTATCCCCGGACTTGAGCACCACATCGGCAAGGGCCTGTTCTACCTCCATCATATTCTTTTGGGAGATCATCCTTTATAACCTTTGCAAGGCCTGATCTTATCATGTTCTATCGCTATGACCCCAAATAGCATGAAGATGAAGAGGGGTACCAATGCTACTGTGAGCTGCTCCACGACTGAAGTCGGGAGCTTCCAGCGTTTAGGGCAGGCTTTGCGCCTGTCCCCTCATCTGCTGGTTCGGGGGGCTCACAGCTCCCCCATCCCGCAGATCTCATTAACCTGCGGGCTATATTTATACAGGCGTTTAAATCCCTATCGTACTCCATTCCACACTTTGGACATTTAAACATCCTTCCTTTAACTTGGGCAACATGCCCGCATCTGTGGCATGTTTTAGAAGTGTTCCTAGTCTCTTTTTTCGTCAAGTATCTGACTTCTATTCCCTCGAGGAGAGCCTTGTATTCAATGTAGATTTGGAGCTTCCTGAAGGGTAGAGAGTGGAACCTTTTGTTAAGCTTCTTCGATCTCTTGAAATTATCCCTAATACCGCTCAAGTCCTCCATCACTATTACTGGTTTCGGGAACTGCTTAGCATAGGCAACTATCTGGTTAGCTATGATGTGCAGTTGTTGGTTTACCTTCCTTCTTTCTTTTTCCTTAAGCTCTTTAACCTTCTTCAAAAGCTTCTTCTCCTGAAGCCTTCTCCTGATGTGACCGTATAGTCCCCTTATTCGCTTGATCTCTTCTCCTCTCCAGAACTGCCCCTTCAGTGGCTTATTAGGGTTACTCTTTGATATCGCTACTGCAACAGCTAAGTTATGTTCGCCTCTGTCTATCGCTATTATGGTTTCAGGCTCATCAGGAACTTCAACGGTCTTCTTTAGGATGAAGTGAGCATACCATTCTCCATCATGTTTGACCATCTCAACAGTTGTGAACCTCCACTCGCCTCTAAGGGCTTCCTCGATCCTCTGTCTCTGCTTTTCTCCAAAGACTATCGGCAGACTGATTTTTTCTCTCCTGTTCAAGCTTAGAGTAAGCCAATACGGTGTTAGAGCATTTGTTGTCTTAGAGAACCTGTAACATCTTTTGTCGAAGCGTATGGATACCCTCTCAGGTCTCAGGATGCTGTTTTCTTTCCTAGTTTCTTCAAAGCTTTTTAATATTTCAACGGCCTTGTCCCTCCCAGTTTGGATTAAGGCAGTGTTCAGGTTGAAGAGCTCTTTGGCCTTTCCATAGCAACTCTCGTGCAGGAAGCTCTTGGATTTGGAGTTAAAGCTGAGGTACCATTTCACAAGCCTGAAATACTCGTTAAAAGTTCTGTTTAAGGCCAAAACCTTTAATCTATTTGGCTTGAAAACTTTCCCAATCACACATACAGGAACATCCTTCTGCACGGGAACATCCCAAAAAATATCACACCTGTAATACTTTAAGCTTTGCCAATTCATCTGGGAGCTAAAGCTCTGGGTTTTCTGGGCACCCATTTTATAAACACAAGAAGCCCGTCCACAAAGAGCTTCCAATAATCGCTCAGCTTAGGAGGCTCATCAGGGCTCTCCCTTATTATCCTTGCCGTGTATCCAAGCACAATGAGGTTGACTTTGGTATTATGTTCAGCAGAAATTTTTTGTCGTCTTAAACTCGTAGACGAAATTATCAGTTATACCATCGGGCACCCCTGAGATCATGAAATCCCTCCATTTGAAAGCCCATCTGATCGTGGGATACCGCTCGGCTATCCTATGATGGGCCCTTACACCCTCCCTTCTAGCATCAGTATCCCCGTGCATCAGCGCAAGAAGATCTCCCTCATCAGGCATCCTCTGAAGATCCTCAGATTTTATCTTCAAGACATGTTCGATCCCACTCGAGTTCCGGAAGTCTGGGGACTATATCCTCCAGAGGTCTGCTTTCCACGGGCAGGTATCCGAGGATCATCGAATACTCTATTCTGTCGGAAAGATGTGCCAGAAAGAAATTGAATTCCATCCTCTTGTTGGCCAGGATGCTCTGTCTGCCATTCTTATGTAGTAAAGATCCGATGGCGACAGGCACGCCCTCTTCTTCTCCTCGATGAAGAACTCTGTAGTCATCTCTAAAGCTCTTCTATCTAAGGATATCTTATTGAATATATCGTCCACTAGCATGGCTATAATCCTCAGATCCTCCTTTTTCACGCAATCCTCACCGGAGCTATATCCATAAATTGCTCCCTAAGCGTAACTCAAGTTCATCCAGCTACTTCGCCCTGACGACCCTCTCATCCAGAGCGTCCATCAAGTACTGAAGTATCCCCCTCGGGTGGCCCAGAGGTTGAACGGATTTGAAGGCATCTGACCCCAGTGAGTTAGCCTCGATGCCCTCTACAGCAGATCTACCGTAAGCTCTCTCATAAAGATTCACGAGCCTCCAAGCTAGAGCTCTTGCATCTGCTTCCTTGAACCCGCTCAGATCGATCCTCCTCATGTTCAACCTCTGGTGGAGGAATGGATATAGGGCTCTGACGCTCTTCTTATCCCCGGACCAGAACCCGGGCGTCGAGGCTATTATCATGTATACCGGGGATCTGACGCTGGCGTCCACGAGCACAGTGAACTCAGCTAGGAACTTGGAGAGGAGGTCCTTCTTCACATCCTCAAGGGCTTCTAACTCATCTATAGCTATGGCTAGAGCCTTCATCCCAGCTTCCCTTATGGCCATAGCTACAGTAACTAAAGCCTCCGTCACCTCCTCCCTCTGCAGCCTCCAGGAGGTCCTGCATCCGAGGACCCTCTCGAATTCCCTAGCTTCATCGGGCTCGAGGCCCCTCGTACCGGTCAGGTAATCGTAAGCCACGGGGTTCAAATGATCTATCGTCATTAAAGCTAGAGCTCTGGATACAGCTTCATTCCCGAGTCTCTCGAACTTCTCCCTGACCTTTGGGCTCAGTCTATTCCTAAAGCGGAATGAGATAGCATCCAACTTTCCCGAGTATCTCTCGAGCAGGGCCTTGGATACTGCCGTCATCAGCTCCCTCCCCCGCCTCCCCTCCCTGTCCTCGACCCTATCGATAATCATCCTGTAGAGAGAGGGTATGAGTTCGCTGGGCCTCGAGCCTATCAGCTCCCTCATCTCAACTAGACTGAAAGCTATACCCTGATGCTCGAAAGCATAATCCTTGATGTACTCAATTATAGCCGATTTACCGTAGCCCGCGTCCCCTGTTATGAGCCGGACTCCGCCCCTCCCACTACCCGTTACCGATTCGAGATCACCTACTAGCTTCTTCAACTCCTCCTCCCTATCGACGAATATAGTCCTCATTATCTCCCTCTCCGGAGGGACTCCCATGGAGAGAGCCGCCCTTAGCTTCTCAACAGCTTCTTCCAATCCCATCAACCTCCCCATATCAGTTCCTCCGGAGTCCTGGCCTTCATCAAGACGTGGACGCTCCTGCCAGATGATGTCCTCGACTCCCCCACGGTCAGCCTCCCGGCTGAAGCCCAGACTAGATCGTTGAACCAGGTATCGAACTGTTCAGGGGTGATTAGCATGTCATTGCAAACAGCTTCCCTGAGCCTCTCATAGCTCACGAAACTGCCCCCTAGCTTCCAGTACTCATCGATCAGTATCCTCGTGAAATCCCTGAAGCTCGGTACTCTCGCTGGGAGTCTCTCATCCAGGATCCTCCTTATCTCAGAGAGCTCCCTGAGCAAATCTTGCTGCATAGAAGCTCCCTTCTTCCCAGCCCTTTTACTCGATATCTTCTTACTAGATATCTCATCAACTCTCCTCTTAAGATCCTCTATCCTCTCTCGAGGTACTCCTCTCAGGATTTCTTCTATGATATCTCCTTTTTTCATTTTGCTCTTAATCCTTAAGCCAAACTCTCCCGCCAGGGCCTTGAGATCCCCAGCTGCGAGCTCATTAAGCGCAGTTCTCAGCTGCTCATCCGACATTATAGCACCCATATATCACGATACCTAACCATAAAAGGTTTTAGGATTTGCTGAGCTTCGCATCCAGTGAGAACAATATATTTCGAAATTATTGGATGATTTTCCGTTTTTATTTTAAGCTCCCGATAGCTTCGCCTCTCAGCTGATGGAATCCGTATCTAGTTCCACTTCCCTCTGGGCCGCTGTCAGATAGCTCATTTACTATCCGTTCCATCTAATGCATATCGAGCTGTGGGCAATTTTCATGCCACTCGGAATCTGCGGACTCTAATTCTAAAATACCAGGATATGAGGGTGACTATCATGAGAGCTATGAGGATCAGCAGCCCTTGCTCCACGAACGGGAGGACGAGGGGATCATCAGCGAACATCGCTGAGCGGAATACCTTCCTTCCTCAAGATTATCATGAACTCCATCTTGTTCATCTCGTATACTGTGGTGTATAAACAAAATTTTACGGAGGATTACGTTAAAATTTCTAATAATTTCTAGAACTTTCTTCTATGTATCATTACATTATTTTGTTCTGAATGTATTGGTGATACTCTCTCATGACGTCCCTTGGAATCGGGTTTTCAATTTCTACATCTTTGACCTTCTTCGCCAGTTCCTCATCTATCGTGTATATTTTATTAATTCCGAGCTCCAGAGCTAGCTCTATTAGATAGGAGTCCCATGAAGAAATATTTAGCTCCGATGCCATGGCTATAGCATTTTCGGCGACAGCTCTTGGGATATTATCGTAAAATGCCGGAGATTCGATGGAGAGAGTACTCAACAAAGCCTTTGCTACATTGACTCTTCTAAGCTTCAAATACTTTGTCATGATAATGTAAGCTCCCAAATAAGTGCTCACTGGGACTAGGATGGGCTTTTTAAGCGTAAGAGCATCGAAAAGCAATTGTGCTGCATATTCACGCGCAGGATTTCTGAAATGAGCGATAACTATGATGCCGACGTCAACTATTGCTTCGAATCCCAATTTTGCGTAGTGCATATTCCCTGTCAACATATTTATCCTTCTCCTCAGCCTCCTCCCTATCAAATTCTAGGCTTGGAGCAATTTCCTCCAGCTCAGAGAAGGCCTTACTGATCGCCTCTACGGAAAATCTCTCGAGTATGATTCTATTTCCGACAACTCTGCATAGCATCTCGGCCTCTCCCTCTATCCCAAGGGCCTTCCTCACATCCTCCGGTAGGATCACTCTACCTTGCCTATCCACCTTGACAACTACTCCCACATTCACCACAAACTATCTTAGAAGGATGCCATGTATTAAACATTGCTGTTTTACTAATACTATGAGGTTGAGCTTTTAAACCTCGAAAGCCAACTCCAAAAATTTCATTACTCACAAAATGATTAGAATTATGCCGAAAAGAATTGGTGGGATTCTTCTGCTCAAATTCTTTATCCAGTTGTTCGGAAATGCTGCTATCAATATTAGGATAGTGTCAGCTATGATGATGGCAACTATTATCCATATAATAGGAATTTCTAAAAATGGAAAACTGATCCCCGCAGCTCCCTCATCGATACTTGATACATCTCATGGCTGATAACACCCAAAAGGACGAGATATATGACATGGAGGTTTTCTCAATTCCTGTGAAGTTCGGGAGGTACTAGGGCATAGGCAGAACGGAGCTCTCAGAAGGGCTCTGATCATGAACACAGTTGCGTGCATTCAAAGGTGATACTCTTGAGCTCAACATCAGCATTCAAAGCCAGAGAAGACGTCAGCTGACTGCCTTCCATCAACAAGCTTCATCAATAGTTAATTTTTATTCTTGTTGACCGAGTTTCGAGGATCAGACATGTCCATAGATGAGGACAATCCTGGGAAGAGAGTTCTTCTCATGGGGAATGAGGCTGTTGCGAGAGGGGCAATAGAGGCAGGAGTTCAGATGGTGACCGGATACCTCGAAACTCCATCGTCAGAGGTAATAGAAGCGCTATCCCAGTCGAAGATGGAATTCCACGTTCAGTGGTCTGTGAACGAGAAGGTGGCATTCGATCTGGCAGTTGGAGCCTCTATAGTCGGGGCCAGATCAATGGCAACAATGAAAAATGCAGGCCTTAACTGGATAATGGACATGTTGATGACCGTGGTTTATGGAGGGGTTAGGGGAGGCCTAGTGATATATGTAGCAGATGATCCAGGCGCTCACTATTCATCCAATGAGCAGGACACAAGGTTTGTTTCAATGTATGGGAAGTTCCCCTGTCTTGAGCCGAGCAACCAGCATAAGGCAAAAGAGCTGACAAAAATGGGATTCGAGATCTCTGAGAAGCTGTTCCTGTCATGGTGAGATCATTGACTAGGATAAGCCACTCAAGGCGGGGATGTTATCCTGGGTAGCATAAGGAGGGAGAGGAACAGGATAGCCTTTGACAGGCACTGGAAGATGCCCTATAGGTGGAATGTTTATGGACCTCCAGGTCCTGTTGAGAAGCACAAGTGGCTTATGGAGAGAGTTCCTGAGGAGATAAAGATAGTTGAATCGCTTGAGGAACCCTTCAACATTCTGAGGTTGAGGGAGAGCTTGGGATAATAGCATGCGGTGTTGCATATGGCTATGTAATCGAAGCTTTAAACTCCCTCGATCTCAGAGCAAATCTGCTTAAGCTCAACACACCATATCCAATCCCTGAGGAGAAAGTGCTAAAGCTGTTAAAAAGCTCAAAGAAGGTGTTTATAGTGGAGGAGAACGAGCCAGTTATCGAGCTTCAGGTAAGGGATCTGGCTCAGAGGGAGGGGTTAAAAGTGGAGATATACGGAAGGCATAAGAACTCATTGATAGAGCCATATGGAGAACTGACACATGAGAACGTCAGAAGTGCGATAGCAAAATTCTTTGGAGTGAAAATGAAGGAAAATGAGCTTAAGAAAAGGGAGCCTTGAAAAAGAGGACGTCATGGAGATAATAGCATCTAAAGGTGGATTTTGCTACTGCAGCAGTTTAGAGGAGGCGTTCAACTGCCTCATTCATTGGGGTGTCTATTCAGGCCTTATAGAGTACAATAGAGAGGAGAATCTGATAAAATTGGGAGAGACCATGCTAAATAGAGCTTGTTTTAGAGCTCGGAAGTAAGCAATTTCATTTTTGTGATACTTAGCTGTGCTGTATGAAGACTTATAAAGTCCTGTTGCCAAAAACCAAGATGTCAAAGGAAATCAAGATAAGGATTCCCTCCTGGCTTTCCGAGGAGGAGTTTAAAAAAGCTGTGAATGAGCTTGTTTCGGAGCTATCCGGTGTAGTGAGCATAGAGGAGCTCAGAAGGGAGCTTGGCATCAGACCTGAGGATTTAACAGAGGATTTAGAGGTATATGACGTGAAGGAGCTCAGGGAGAAGGAGAAGAGGAGGATTAAATGACAACTCTCGATACTAGCGTTGCTATCGACAGGATCAGGTCAAGGAAACCCATTGATGAGGATATAACGGCTGTTACGTTTGTTGAATATCCGAGGATTGTCTACTACAAACATTTTTATGGAAAGGTGATATTTCCAGTAAGGATTGATTTCAAGATGGCCCACACTTTGCAGCTGGTGCTACTTAAGATGGGTGCTCCACAAGCTTTCGCTGATTTGTTAGTGGCATCAATAGCCATCAACAGAAAAGCTGATTACATACGATAATGACTTTCTACTCATAAAAGGAGCAGCAAAAGAAATTGGCCATATCCTTAACCTTGAGATTCCTGAGTAGAATCTCGTCCTAAAAGCCTACTCAGGATCCCCTGTTTTTCTCTTATTCTTTGGATAACTATTATTAACACCCATAAGATACAATATTGAATCATTTACAATTGAGCCTGTTAATTAAAATAAGAATTACTTAGATGAACTTGCAGGCAGGATTAAATCTCACTTGAGGAGAGTCTGATGAGGTATCTCAGAAACCCCTCATTGCCCGCTCGGTATGGGCTCCTCCGTCGCAGCTTCACGCAATCTTTTATTATTTTCCGGTAGTTCAGTGCGGTGCCGATACTTGGAGGGAATGGGGCTCCCGAAGGGTGCTATTATTGAGAATGGTATCCTAAGCCCCTCAATACTGGGCATAATTGCTCTGCTCATCCTAATATCGATCCTCTACTACAGGAAGAGGATCAATGACGAGCTGGAGGATGCAATTCGGCATAAAGACGTAGGTAGAGTCTTCAAGTTGCTATCGGGCTCAAGGCTGAGTATCCTACTCATGGACAGGGGATTAATATCGGCAGGCAAGATCTACTATTCTTCAGGGGGGAGTTCAACAAATTCCTCGCTATCATAGGGCGTTTGAGGATAGCTGACGAAAGGGTATACTTCCTCCGTGAGAGCGATATCCTGGGGCTGGATATAGAGACCGAGATAGAGTACGATAAGAAGCCGAGGGAAATAGGTCTAATAGCATTGAGGAGCAGCGATTGGAAGGAGCTGGCTAGACTCAACATAAAGCCTGAGGAAATCTCCGAGACTTACGGCTCCATCCCCCAGGCTTTCCTCTCGAAATTGATCAGGAGGTTCAGGGTCTTGGTGGGCCACAACATCTACTCCTTCGATATCGACGTCCTGAGATCCTGGGGAGTCCACTTCGGGGATGTGAGGTTCATAGATACCTACGCATTAGCACTGATCTCGGTACCCGAGGCCCTCAGCCACTCACTCGAGGGCCTCTCCTTCCTGTTCAAAGTGGATTACACGCCCCACAGAGCGGATGAAGATGCTCACGCATCCCTCACGATACTCCCGAGGCTCATCCATGTAGCGAAGAGGAAGGGCATACTCCCGGAGATAAAAGCTGTGCCTTTTGAACCGCTCTCCGGTCTGAGGGAAGTGAGAATACGGAAGTTGCGACGGATTTTCGCCAGCTCAGGGTGAGGGGATCTAAGAGAGGGGAGGTAGTGGTCACGATAGATGCTTCGAGCTTCTCCGATGCCTGGTATCCGAAGAGCTTGGATCCATCCTCAGATTTAGGGGACCTCACTCCCCTCCAGAGGCTCGCCTTAACTATCGCGAAGTCATTCGCCGCAGCCGGAGGGGATCCTGAGAGGCTTAGAGCACTTGAGATGCCTTATGAGGATCTGAAGAAGGCCCTGGCATCGGTAGTGGAGAGGATAACGAGGGACAATCAACTGAGGGACCCATCCAAGGGATTCGTGGTCGAGTACAGGTACCTGAAGGACCTCCTAGTGAGGATGAGGGGGAGGGTGGAGTCCAAGATAGTCCTCAGAGGGGCTTACCTCCTGAGGGCCTATTATCAGGATTACTCGAGCCTGCTGAAGCAGTTATCTGCTACCGCATTAGGGCCAAGCCTCCGGCGTGAGCGGGCAGCTACCCTTTTCGTTATTTTTAATTGACGCCGAATTGAGTAATCTCTTAACTTTCACATCTCAATGAACTTCCGGGATCAGCCGGGCTCTCGTTTTGAATTCTTCCAGTATACGGACTGTAAAAATAGTGAATGAGGAACCTGAAATCCACAATTTAACTACGTGAGGTTTTAGCATTGAATGATACTTACTATTGAGAGAAGCGAGGAGAAAGGTATTCACAGAAAAACTTATTCAATCTAAAGCATCTATTCTAATGAGTGCCCTTCCGCTCCTCTAATGTCAGGCCCCCCTTCTCTCCCTCTTACCGAGCTCATCTCTGAAACACCAAATGCCTTCAAAGGGATCGATAATTACGACACGCAATCTGCTGAGTAGAGCATCATTCAATAGTATAAACCTCCCTTTGGTAATGTAAGCATAGCTCTTCACAGGCCCCTCAACTCTATCCTCAGTCACCAAGTAAGCTCTGAGGAGGTTCGAGAGCCTTGGTAAGAGAGCTCTACTCCCATCAGCCAGCACCCTCTCAACTAGGATCACGCTGGGTCCTTCCCCGATCAACTCCCTCACGAGCTCCTGTGGAAGTGCTATCTCAGGTTCCCTTCCGGCAAAACCGCTATTGGCTATTCCCAATCCCTCAACGCATTTCTCATCATAGCACACTCTAATCCTCAACCTCAGAACCATGCTCCAATGCCTCCTCGGGGGGCAGGATAGCTGGCATCAGCTCCTCCACGTCTTCAACGAGTTCTGGAGGCAGAATAGCCAGCATCTCCCCATTATCCATATACCTTACCGAGATTAGCCGAGCGTTGAAAATTTAAAGCTTTAGTGCCTCGAGAATATCTCAAGCCTCCTCTCAATCTCTTCAGCAGCTGAGACGCTAGTTTGGCGACGATAGAGCTTCTTATCTCTATTTTAAAATTCATGAAATCTCGAAGTAATCCCCCTGATTAAGCTCTTCTCAGAGTTTAATTTGAGGAGTTCCCGATAAAACCCTCAAGTAACAGAATGGAGCGGTAAATCGGATCTTCCATTTAAAAATTTCAGCTCCAGCGCGGCACTCCTCTCCAAAACTTTTTAAACAATAATCTGAGAGATAGGGAGATGGTCAAAGTTGAGAAGAGGATTAAAGTGCATAAGGATGGCAGGGTTTTAGAAGCTACAGCCCTGTTCGATGCAGGATCGAGAAGGAGCTATTTCAGCAAGGAATTCGCTGAAAAAATCGGGTACGAGCCCTATAAAGAGCCTAAAGAAGTTCCATTAGCTGTGAAAGGTGAGTATGGCAAGCTTATAGGAGATACTACTGTTTACATAGAAGTTGAGGGATATATCCTGCCGGAGAGAGAAGTAATTGGGGTTATCGAGGACTTGAGAGTGGATGCAATAATAGGACTGAACATAATGGAAAGCTATGGAATCTACATAGAAAACGATGAAATAAAGTTCAGGCACATCCCACCAACCTCAATGATAATCTAAAAAAAGACTAAAATGCTTCCCTTTAAAAGAGCTGGAAAGAGATTCCATGCATGCAGTTGCTTTTATTGCAGAACTGTCTGTATGCAGCGTTTGTGCTCTATCAGGTGCGCAAACATGCCATGATCTTGAGCTTTTTTAGCTTTTGGCCTCAAAGCTTGAGGCAGAGATGTGGATCGAGTGATTTCTCCTTTAGGATTTTAATGAACTTTTCTAGAATTAGCTTAGCTTGTGGTTTAAATTCCTCCGGCATATATGGGTCTTCTGATTGATCTCTAATCCTCTCCTTTGCCCAAGTGCAGTCTCCTCTCCGCAATGCATATTCTAATTCCTTCTCGAGTGCAATATAGTGGATTGTGTAAACTAGTGTTATAGGGGAGTCCACAACGATCCTCCCGTGAATTCTAAACCCCCTCTTCTTCCACTCATTTATCTCAACAAGCTCGTGAATTAAGTAGTACTCGTTTTCGAGAACATCTCTCAACTTAACCCTGTCCTCAGTGAAGGTCTCAGCAGACATGTAGTCCACGAGATCCTGAGCTGAGACATCTAAGCGATAATTAAGTGATTCTAGAGTTCTCCGGGCTTTCTCAATTCTACTCTCAATTCCCTCAAGCATAATCTCACCTCTAACGTAACCAGCAGTGAGCTGTTCATCCACTGTTCGATTTAAAAATTAAATAAAATACTGCCCTCAGTACTGTGCGATGTCTACACACAAAGGCGATTTTAGGCTTAAATCTCTTGAGCATATTCTTCACGCAGAGCATTAGAAAAGTTTTTATGTATGTCCGTATATACGTACATACGGGTATCTGGATGGCCAAGAAGAAGCTTACCTTGAGCGTTGAGAGTGACTTGCTGGATGAGGTTAAGGGAATTGCTGCCATCAGGGGCAGGAGCTTGAGCGGCATCGTTGAGGAATATCTAGAATATCTGGTTTTCGAGAGATGGGCTGAAGCCCTTGGCAAGGAGCTGGATCTTGGCGATCTTGAGCCCACAACGGAATCGGAGATCTCAGGAAGCAGGCCCAAAGGGCTGGATGCAGCTGCTGTTGTCAGGGAATTGAGGGAGAGGAGGGTGGAGAATATTGCAGGGAGCTAAAACTGAGAAGGTGCACTACTTGGACACAAGTGCCCTGGTGAAAAGATATGTGGAGGAACCGGGCAGCAAAATCATCGATGAGATTTACAGGGATGCGTACAAGGGTGTTGGAAAGCTGGCTTTCTCCTACTGGAACATTGCTGAGGCAGCAGTAGTTTTGGACAAGTACGAGAGGAAGCTGGGGCTTGATGCCAGAAAGCTGCTGAGGAACCTGCTTAGAGAATCCTCAACTCTCTCCAGGCTGCGCAGGCTTGTAGTTGTCAGCGTTAGTCCCTTAATCCTCCGGGCTTCCTTAAAGCTGGTGCTGAAACATCACATATATGCGGCAGATGCCCTTCAGCTGGTATCAGCCAAAAGCATTGATAACTGCACGTTCGTCACTGGAGACAAGGAGCTGGCAAAAGTGGCTGAAGCTGAGGGATTAAACACAGTGTATACAGGCTGAGTGAAAATTGAGAAGCATCAGCAATGTGAGAAGAGCAGGAAAAGGACAGAGTCAAGGTTCTATGACTTCTCATGCTTAAATGTAAGTGTTGAATTGCCGTCAAACAGGCAATTGCGGGACATAAACCTTTCTCAAGCACAAAGGTAATATTTATAGAGAGTAGCTTTGCCTGTGGGATTCCTGAGGGTAAAAGTTGGGCTCTTCAACCCAGCGCAGCCGGACAGAGTAGTTGAAGCGGAGGCTTTAGTCGACACGGATGCCATATACAGCGCAGTTAGATGCGACATATTGGAGCAACTAGGCGTAAAGCCCATTGAGAGGAGGGAATTTAAAGCCTTTGGGGGATCTGTGGAGAGGGACATCGGCGAGGTTGGAGTTGTGTTGATGGGCAGGAGACGTGTAGTTCCCGTAATATTCGGAGAAAAGGGCGACCCTGTTATACTAGGAGTCACAGCTCTGGAGATCTTTGGACTTGAAGTTGACGTAGTGCGTGGAGTCCTCAAAGAGGCTGAGCTGTTGCTTCTCTAAACTTGGCTTAAATATGTGCTTTCACCACAAATCCATCAAATAGTTATAGTAGCCCTTTCTCTCACTTGTGTCTTATGACAGATCCTTGCTCTATAAAATGCCTTGTTGGAGGCCCCTTCTTTTGGGCTACATAGCTCAGAATCCTTATTTTGTATTTATCTATGTTTTATAGTTGAGAGCAAGTTCACTAACTTCCGCTGTGGAAGTTACTTCCGGTGCGGAAGTTATTCGATCAGCAGAAGAAGTAGCACAAGCTAACTCGATAAACGACTCTCACTTACTGCTTGGAGCTCATCATTACAGCTTTTCTGAGCTACTCCATAACCCCTCTTTTTGATGCATCCCATATCTCTATCCCCATTATCCTCCCTTTCTCGTCCAGCTCCACAATAACATTGTCTCCTGCCTCAATAACCTCCTCTGCAGTTCCATCCATGAAATGAAGGTAGAGTATATCTGTCTCAGGGTCATATAGCACCTTCACAGGCTGTTCCACTTGTTTCATCCTAGCCTCTCCCAAGAACCCTTGTTCACTTTGCTCTTTTTATTAAGTTTATCTATTCTTCTTGCTCTGTAAACCGTGATCACTCTGAAAATATCGCCTTTTCTGTGGGCTATCACAACAAGCTGTAATTATTCAGCTTCTTAATGTAGATATCAGTGCCCGATTCATCCTCTGTGGGAGGGATGGATCTCTAGGGCCGACTCAACTAATCGCTAACGCATTGTAGATGGGAAACAAATATACTACAAGTAGGATCGCTAAGGAGATTGCGAGGAGATATCGCTTCATCTCCAAAGCTTCAAACAATATATTCACAATTACAGCTCCAATTGTCATGCCTGTGGCGTTACCTAAGGAGAAAATGAGGTTCCCAGGCTTCATTGATACATAACTTGCTATGAACACCATTATCCACAGGAAAGTTGCAAAAAGTAAGGAGCTATAGGGTGGTTTTCTGGCCTTATCGTAGCCGATAAAGTGTAAAGCAAGAGGGATCACAAGCATTCCGGCTAAACCTCCCAGGGAGATGCCGATGAATTCTGAAGGTAAAATTTTAAGGTAAGCAAGTATAAGAGTGCCTAAAGGAACCCACATGACCACCAGCACGCCCATCAGCACGCACTTCGATCTCTCATCCATCTCTTGTAAAGGGTGAACTTCAGCTTAAAAGCATTGCGTTTTTATATCTCTCAATCTCATTTTTTCGGATAACCTTGAGGGAGGATTTTTAACAAATGAGAGGACTTCAGCATTGAAATGAGTAAGCTGAGGGAGGAGTTCAACAAGCTGAGAGAAGCTTTCAACAGGTTTAGCATGATATTTGAGGTCACCATGGGGAGCATGGGAAGAAGGTGGGGGGAGGATCTCGAGAGGATGGTGCTTGAGATATTCAAGGAGGCTCTGGAGAAAAGGGGGATCGAGCCGGGAAAAGTTGAGAAGCTGAGGTTTACAGATAGAGATGGAAGCATCACTGGAATAAAGGGCAGGATTATAGACACAAACATTTCGGTAAAGGGTGATAAGCTCTTCTTAATCGAAGTAAAGTCGAGAGCTGAGCTTAATCATGTTGATGCCCTTTATGAAAAGACGAGAGCTGTTGAAAAGTATCTGGACAGAAATGTGGACAAGTTTTTTGGTTGCCGTTAATATTGATAAGGAGGCTTATGACAGGGCTGGACTGGGTATAGAGGTCATATGCGACAACATAATAAAAGCTTTTTATAAAAGGAAGTCCCTTTAAAACCGGGTTTATATCATAGAAAAGCTTGCCAGAGAAGTTTACGATGGAATAAAAGAGGGAGATATCGATAGAGTCTTATCGCTGATCTCCAAATCCTTCATGAAAGAGAAGAACACGCTGAACCTAATACCAACTCCTCTGCTCATTTCATTCTTTTCCGTTTCGGATGAAGAGAGAAAAAGGTAAGACTTATATCTTACCTATGTCTTGCTCTTCTCTATGTGGAAGGTGAGGGAGGAGATATGAAAAAAGCTGAAGAAACCTTTATCAAAGAGGTTTACGAGGGGCTAGAAAAAGGGGATACCCAGCACGTCTTGTCCCTAATTAACGCATATCTCAAAAGGGAAAAGACAGATAAATTGAAATTAACACCAACCCCTCTACTCAATTTTATAGGCGATGAACTGGGGAAAATGCTAATTGGGAAAGAATGGAGCTTTGACAGGCTGATGGATCTATGGAGGGAGGGAAAAAGGGATGAAAGATTGATCATAGCAAGTGCCTTAGGGAGGCTGAGCAGAGTAGATTATGAAAATTCAAAATTATTTATTTTAAATATTCTTAACGATCTCTCCGACTGGGAAATCTGTGATCAATTAGCCTTGAGGGCAATTGTAAATCTGACAGTTCAGAACGAAGATGAGATGTTCTCCTTAATGGAAGAATGGATAAAATCAGGGAACAAATGGGTTAGGAGGTTAGCAGTAGCAACAATTCCTCCTTACATAAGGAGAAAAAAGACAGAATCAGATAGATGCTTTCAGCTTTTGAACAAGGTAATGAAAGAAGAGGATGAAGATGTTAAAAAAGCAATCGGTTTGGCCTTAAGAGAGATTACAAAGAAAGATCCAGAGGCAGTTTTTAATTTTTTACAAAAATGGGCAGGAATTAAAGACAAAAATACAAGATGGATTATAAAAGCAGGAATGAAGAAATTGCAAAAGGAAAAGCAGGAGGAAATAAAATCTTTACTGGGTGAGTAATATGGTGAACGAAATTCAGGTGAAATCAATTTTAAACAAACACAAGAAGAGGGATGACTGGTTTCTAGATGATTATTCAGTAAATCCCTATGAGGGCTGTTCTTTTAATTGCCTCTATTGTTACATCAGAGGAAGTAAATATGGGGAGAATATGACAAGAACTTTATCGGCAAAAGTAAATTCACCAGAGATTCTGGAAAAACAACTTTCAAGAAGAGCGAGGAGAGGAGAATACGGAATTATCCTTTTCTCATCATCAACCGAGCCTTATATGCCAATTGAAGAAAAACTAAAACTGACGAGAAGACTGCTTGAGATAACTTTGAGATATAAATTTCCTGTTCATGTTTTAACAAAATCCAAGCTTGTGCTGAGAGATCTGGATTTATTGAAGGAGATTGATGAGACTGCCATCTTGCCCGATGACTTAAAACTAAAACTTAGGCGAGGAGCAATCATTTCGTTTTCTATCTCGACTTTAGATGAAAAATTAGCGAATATTCTTGAACCAGGAGCACCAACACCAAAAGAAAGGTTAGAGACTATGAGAAAATGCAGAGAAGAGGGATTTCTCACTGGAGTTTGTTATATTCCCGTTTTGCCCTTTATCTCAGATACAGAAGAACAACTTGATAAGATGATAAGGATCGCCAAAGATTACGGAGCAGATTATGTTCTTGTCGGTGCCTTAACCTTATTTGGAAATGGGCCAGCAGACTGCAAGACACTTTACTACAAATTCTTGGAAAGATATCTCCCTGAACTTGTACCAAAATATAAAAGCCTGTTCAAAATTTTCTTCCAGCCGACAAAAGAATACCAAGAGGATCTTCAAGAAAGATCCATTAGAATTTGTAGTAAGTATAAAATAAAACATAGAATTATACCGTGAAAAGGGTTTATTGAATTCTTGAGCCGAATGATTTTCCGAATCCGCCTTTTTACAAGTTTTCTGTTCAAAATACCGCAGAAGTAGGCTAAGTCCAGAAGCTCATTATCCCGCCGGCTATCCAAAATTATAATGTGGTGAACAGGAGAATCGGATGATCATAAAAAGCATTGGAACAGGGTTAAACTCAGAGTTTGGAGTAAAAAAGGAATAAAAGAATCTAGCGAAGTGAATGCAGCAATTGTAAACGTTGCCTAAAGAAAAGTAAGATTTATATCTTACCTATGTCTTACCTTTCTCTATGTGGAAGGTAAGGCTGTCGAGTAAGGGGCAGATTGTTATACCTGCCGAGGTGAGATCGCAGCTGGGCTTGAAGAAGGGTTCTATTCTGACTGTAAGGCTTGAGGGTAAGAAAATGGTGATCGAGCCTGTGGAGGAGCTTCCCCAGGAGGTCTTCATCGAGGCAGAAGAAGATATAGTAGACAGAGCTTTGGCAGAGGCAAAGGAGTCCTCAGATAAAGCTAAGCAGCTGTTAAGGGATCTCGGTGTCGGTTAAAGTAATTCTGGACACAAGCGTGATAATAGAGTACATAAACAGAGCTGGAAAGCTCCATAAACAAGCTTCTGCCATCTTCAAAGCCCTTAATGAAGGCAGATTGAGGGCAGCTGTGCCAAGTCCTGTTCTTGCGGAGACTCTTTACGTGGCCGTCAGGATCTACTCCTCAATGGGGCTTCCAGATCCTGTGGAAAGAGCTGAAAAACTCGTCAGCTGGATAGATAAACACCCACAGGTGGATGTCCTGAGAAACTTTGATTTGGATCTGGAAGCTGGAAAGATGAAGCTCAAATATGGAGTATCTCTCACTGATTGCTATGTTCTGGCAGCCTCAAAGATACACAAAGCGAAAGCTGTCTTCAGAAAGAGGGAAAAGGAGATGGAAAGCATAGAGGATTTGCTGAGAAAAGAGCTGGAAGTTATATTTCTGGAGGACTACTTTTAACGGCCTTCCGGATTCATCGATAATAAAGCATCTTTGTGCCTGAGAAGGGGGAGCTGCTATAGTTCCGGGAGATAATAAAGTAGATCTGGGAAGCTGTGACGCTCAAGAAGACTGTGTCAAAAATGTATGCTTAGATCTCAATGCGATCTGAAATTGGATCAGGTCACTTGTACCAAACGGTCTTAAGATTATTTTGAAGTGAGGATCGTCCGTTATTATCGCTGCTTTATGTTGTTTAGCGACTGCTCCTATTATCACATCTGCTATCGGGATGTCCTTATGCCTAAGCGCCAATTCTCCGGCAAGAAAAGCGATCTCCTCGTCAACTGAAAGTACTCCAGCTGTCCATAGCTTGAGCTTTATTCTGGCCTGTTCTGCTCCCAGCCTTGTTCCAGCTACTCTCATAAACTCTGTAATGACTATAGAGGGGATTATCAGCCTCTCCTTCGATATCCTTGAGAGGAAAATCGCTATGCTTCTTCTCTCCTCATCAGAAGGGGGAAAAGTATGAGCTACAAGAATCTTGTGTCCAATATCAACGCCATGCCTTTCTTTCCTCCTCCAACAGCTCGATAAGCTTCTTATATTCCTCCTCACTAACTGGATCTCCTGGTTCCGGAATTCCCGATTCCATAAGCACTATCTTATCTCCTTCCAAAGAAGCACAGATGGTATCCCCATCTCTTATGTTTAGGGCATCTCTATATTTTTTAGGGATCGTTACTTGGCCCTTCCTGGTCACTCTTAGGATTTCCCCTGGCATGAGTAGTACTCCTAGTACTACCTAATAAGTCTCTCTAATAGCAGAGGCCCAGCTCACTAAATATTTTATTTCTTAGGAAAAGCGATCATAATCATGATCCTGTACCATTGTAAGCAAAAGAAAGCGGGGGCCTATGATCCAGACAGCGAGATACACTCACTCCCATTCATTACTAGGCTATCTCGATCTCACCTTTGGAAAGCTCCTGTTTATTTCGTAATGAGATTACGTGTAGGATCTTGCTGAGGATAAGATGAGGGAGATCGTGCCTCATGTAGGCTGTCACTATCTTCCTCTCGGCATTCCTAAGAATCTCACTTAAAGTAGACTTACTTATATTCAGTTCATCTGAGAGCTGATCCAAGGATATCTCATGGGGTTGGCCGTAATATCCTCTAAAATAAGCATGATATAAGACTTCCTGCTCTCTCGGTGTTAGCATGTATTCCATGACATCATCAGCTCTCCCAGAAATCAGCACCTCGAATAGATCATTCGGAATCTCTCTCTTACGATATATGAACTCGAAGAGCAAACCGAAAGGTGTCACGAGGATGGACTTTGGGACGACTCCGCTAGTACCGCATACCACGGGACAATTGACGCAAGCATTATGGGATAAATACAGGAGGACATTACCCCTACTTCTGCAAAAAATCTCATTAACCATCCCATATTTCTGTAAAATTTTCATAAGATTATTTAAGAACTCCTTCCGCTTGAAGCTAATTCTAAGACAACACTCAACAGTTCTATCTGCACCTATTCTAACTCCTATGAACCTGCCGACGATCTCATCTCCGTTGAAAGAGCTCTTCGTGGATCTGATGGACTCCCTGAAAATATCGACTAGCGAGCATCTACCCCTATAGAGGGCATATGCTATATTGAACTGTCTGGGCATCCCCTAATGAGGGGAGGAGAAAATAAAAAGGTAGTCTGGGGAGAAGCTAGTTACCGCGTACGCGCCTTTCTCATCAAATAGATCAAGATGATTCCTATTATGAAAAGTGTCACTATATTGAAGCCCTTTAACGGATGTCCCGCATAGTACATTGCTCCAATTCCTCCGGGAGCTCCTGGCGGTAAGCCAGTCCACCAAGCTAGGTACCTTCCTATCATGTTAAACATCGGGGCCATCGGTATCGTCACTAGGAGCATGTAGAGCAATCCAGGTCTCTTAATCCTCTCCAGTATCGCTGGACCTACTAAAGCCAGTGTTATGAGCCAGAGAGCCGCTACGTGACTCCAAGAATTGGGACTCAGATGAGCGTTCTCTAGACCTCTGGGTTGACCTGGAACAGGAGCAGTTCCTAGGAAGGTAGCAGGATAGGGGCCGGGGTACGGGGAGCCCTGTGGTTGTTTGAAAGTAACTGTGATATCCGGGTTAGTGTCCCAGACTAGAGAGATATAAGCCCCCTGAGCTGTAAGTATCAATAACATCGCAAAGACGAAGGCGAGCGATACTCTTATGGCCTGTATATACGGGAGCTCTCCAGCGGGTGATTTGGGCAGTAATCCTATCGCTGTTAGAAACGCTAATACCGGAAGTATGTAGTATATGCCCGCTGGTATGAGCCAGACCGCAACGTGGATTCCCGCTAAGTTAAACGCTAATAGACCCAAGAACACCAGGGGCAAGGCTACCTCCATGATCCTAATGGCCACTTTGAACGCATTCTCAGCGACATTCAGAACTCTCATCGCTAGCAGAGCTATTATAGAGCTGAGGCTTATCATAACAGTGTGGTCATGTAATTGAACTAAAGCTGCCGGTTTGATCGGCAAGTGCTGAGCTTTAAAGATCGCTGCTATTAAGAAGCCCGCTATGACACCAACTAATATTAAGAGTGTTGGCACCAAGAAAACACGCCTATCGACCTCGACTGGCGATATTATATCGTATTTTCCGGGTTTAGCTTCTTCACTCGTTATGAATGGGATCTTAAATCCAGAGGCCGTGAGCGCTACTCCCAGTAAAGCTATGAAGAGTGATATCTCGAAAACGGGCATGATGTACATAGCGGATTCCACATGGAGACCGTAAGTAACATATTGGCCCAAAAATAGCCATGCCCCAGGGCATATGAAAGCAGTAACGAGCACAAACTTTCTAAACCAGCTCGCTAAGGGCAGACCCGGAAGGAGAATAGCGGCTAGTAGTATGGGCACTGACCACCAAGCAGTGTGAGCGTGACCGACCTTTATCCACTCCGGTACTGCCTGCTTATAAGCAATGTAGCCCCAGACGCCGACCATCCCTGTGAAAGTTCCCGCAGCTATGGATATGAGGGAAGCCACGAACAAGGGGATATTGAGGCCCAGCTTTACAGAGCTCATGTGAGATCACCACAATAATAAGTCGATAAGTTTATCTAAAAGCTTATCCCGTACATGTCCGGGTTGGTATCTAGATTTTATTTATGAATTTTATTTAATTTTTATCGAGGACATGTATGAGGTAGGAGGATCGTGCATCACTAGCCCCAGTTCCTAATGCTTACCTGGAAATTCTCACTAGTTCAGCTGTCCTCAGAATGTATACAGTGTGCTAAAATTCCCGCAATAAGAAGGTCCGAGTTATTTTAGTTGTTATAATAGCTCAGCGACCTCCCTTGGATCCTTCCTCTTTATACCAGGTATTCTCCCGTAGATCGAATCCGTCGATATTACAGTTCTATCCGGATTGGAGAGGAGAGCTGTAGCTGCATAATATGCATCGAATATTGAGCTCAGATCGTACTCAAGCATCAAAGTCATTGCTGTCAGAGAGATCTCAACAGTTTCTGGAATCCAATCCATGTTTATGCTTATGAGGGCAGCTACCTTGCTAAGCAGGGTTTCCATATCGATGCCAAGCTTAATGGACATATAATAAAGCTCATGAATGACCTCACAACCCACACAGAGCTTTATCCTCCCGCCATCTGCTGCTCTTAGTATCATCTGCGTAAGGTTTAGCCAGTCCCTCTCCTTCACATGAGCTAAAAATCAGTCTCCACGGGCAAAATTCCTCCTCAGCTTCATCTCAGCCTCCTCAATTGCATAAGACTCAGCCAGAGCTCTTAGCTCTTTTTTGTCCTTCTCAGTTTTCAGCCATGAGGAGCTGGCCTCAACAGGTTTCGGGGGTATTTTTATCAGTACAATCCTTCTTCCAGCTGATATAACCAGAATCCTATCCCCGGGGATACGACGTCCTTCGGCAGCTTTATCCTCCTCCTATCATCCGCCTTAACCACATA